>Ga0209700_100866_pt1 | contig 61012 bp, 26 predicted proteins | sample SiratroredBW_FD_187528 | JGI IMG/M metagenome (GOLD analysis project Ga0209700, IMG submission 187528) | Root nodule microbial communities of legume samples collected from California, USA - Siratro red BW (SPAdes) (version 2) | ecosystem: Host-associated > Plants > Roots > Nodule | place: USA...
ATATATATATATATATATATATATAGTACTAACTCTAATTAGTTGAGTACTAGCATGATTAACAAAATAATGATTATTTAAGATTATTAAGATAACAAAGAATAATTTAATGTAAAATAACTAAATAGGTTTTAAGTTTCTAATTTAATAAAGTAATAATATCATGAAATTTTTATGAAATAATGTTTCTTTCTTTAAAGTATTATTTTAAAAGGCAGAATGTTTATTTTATATTGCACAATAAATTATATGTATTTATCGTTTTATATATAAAAAACTAGTGACAAAATATATTATATATTAGAAAGAGTTTTATAAATTATTAGAACTTATTTAATGATAGCAGTTAAGATATATTATTGTCTCTTTCATCTTTTAAAGATTTATATCTGATCTAAATAATATTAATTTAGTATCCTATTTGTTTTTCTTTTTTTTTTTCTATTTTCTAGGCTAGGTGGAAGGAAATTATCAAATGATGTTAATTTATTTAGAAACCAATAGACAATTTAAATTAAAAAAACTACCAATTTTAAGTATCACATTGATTCCTTTTTAATCAATTTAGGTACTTATATATTCCTTAGTATTCATTCTTAATGAAAAAAAAATTCTTCTTTATAAATTAAAATGCTTGTCAATCAATATCTCAGAACACTTAATTATCACATTAACAAATTAATTGACTAGAGTTTGGATATTTTAAGTGTGTTTAACAAATTAAATATTTTTTTTTTGGAAAATCTTACATGAACAACTTTCAATTTTCTTACACCCTTAGAACACTTAACAAAATAGTAATATTCTTTAATTTATTTAATTGATTCATTTTCCAAATTTATATTTTAAAATGAAAATGTCATATTATTGGTGTTGGTTGAGTGTTTACTAGGATATGGGGTGTTTGCTTATCTTCAACTTAGTTTAATATGCATTCTTAGACACTTCTTACAGATACACAGAAACAATTCAGACGCCACTATGTGCTATTGTCTAGAAATTGAAAAACAAAACACCACCAAATTCCAAATTCAAATTTTAGAAACAACTCCTCTAAGGTTCAAGTTCTTGAAACTCATATTCCACAAGAGTTAGCATTCAAATTTGATTCATCCATGATAATGCTTTCAGATCATGTTGGAGGTGGTTGTCTTTGGAGTTGCTGAGAAATAGGTGATGGTCAAAACAGAAAACAAAAGAAAACTTGCACTGAGACAAGACGGTGATGATGTAGTTGTAGGACGATGGCGCCGCTGCGAACCGAAAACAGCTGGGCAGAAACCGGCATCATAGTATCATAGAGGAAAAGAAAAAGAGTGAAACAAGTGAAAGCATTAGTAGTTGACCAATGCTCACACATGGAGAGAACAGCATTACCATCTCAATGTCTACCACACAATCTAAGAAAGAAAAAGACCTAAACCACATACACTAACAGTAGAATCAGAGACAGGGAAGCTCAACTTTTAACCCTCTACCCTGTCTCTCTAACATAAAATCACCTTGTGATGCACATTCATGCACATTCATGAAAAGTACAGAACACATTTGTGCTTTACATGCAAGGAACCACATTTCAACAATCCAAACAAGTAATCCTAAGACTGTTCCATGCTAGTCACCAATTCATCACATTTCCTTGCCTTCTTTCTCCACAGGGTCGCGAAGAGTCCCGAACATCCAATCCATCCATATGGTATAATGGCCATAGTTGTGCCGGTATGTAGTGTGGTGAATGGTGTGGTAACCAGCACCCATAACAGGCCACAACTTTCCATGAATGCAGTCATGAATATTTGCAGTCCAAACAGCCTCAAGGAAAAGGAGAACTAAATGTGTAGTAAAATGGGTTGGGATAAAGAACAAAGAAATGCTATGTGGTATTGCCTGAAGAATCCCATCAAGAGGATGAAACGCCAAACCTGAGATACATGGGAAAAAATCAGTATACCTTTTATTTGGTCCGATCAACAAAATGATGAAAGAGACAAACAGTAGAAGAACAAATAAAGATGATGTTACTATTCAAAACCAGAGTAGTATGCCAGAACAACACAAAAAGAAACATACTAGTAACATAAATAAAAGAATAACATTCATATACAATGGTGCCAAAATTGGAAAGCTGTCTCTAGCAATGAAAGTGAGTCACATTCATTTGTAGGGAGACAAAATAACTCAAACTATATTAGATTAATGGTTTTGTTACTAGAATAGCTTGTCTTTGACTAGAGTAGCATCAATACTTTTAAAGCGCTCATATCAACCACCAAAATAGTGTACCAACAACTGCTTGGAATGTTAGCAAGGTTTATCTTGTCAGCTTGCAGATACGGCCAGTAATACTGAAATAGACAAGATCAAGATTCTAGAAAAAAACACTGCTATTAGAAAACACTTGGTGTATGATAGCTAAAACGTGAGAGGTGGCATGGCATGTTTTGAAAGTCATATGATGAATCCTATGACTTCTGATTAAAGCCAACAGATAATAATACCTTGAACCATCACCCCAATTTTGGGAAGTATATCCATAATAAACTGGTTGACAAAACAAGTCACATGAAATGGGAACATTATTCCTAGAGACATAGACTACTTCATTAAATCCTCAACAAAAGTCTTCCTGATTCTCTCCCTGTTTCTGATCAGTCTCCTTCCTTTCAGAATATGTCTGTATCTCTATTTCCCTTATATCCTCATTAATAATCCCTTTCATACTCTTCCTTGTATGAGGTTTCATGAGCTTCTTAGAAAAGATGAAGCAGATATTCTAAATCGGTGATATACATGTGACAAAAATTTCAAAATACAACTATCTCAGTTTCATAATGACTGCTTTTGTTTCAGTGCTAGTGATGATTTTGAGCCCATGTTAAAAGTATCATATCAAACTTGTATTCAACATGATAAGGTATATTACAAGTGATTATCTTCAAGGTTTACCATTAAAACACAGTCAAGATCATACTGTAATCCTTATCAAACTTCAACCCTTAAAAATCAGTATCATCTACCACAGCATCTGCATAAATTATGAATTAACCCAATAATAGACTTAAAACATTTTTTAAAGACATTACGGATTATCTTCTTATCAGGGACTATAAAAGGTTAAACAAATTATATGGACAGAGTTTTATCTTAACACAACTACAACACAGTGTTTAAATGTTGAATATTTAATGTACTTACCAGCAAATGGGGAGAGTGTGTTCTGCTTGTTGTAGATGTGATGAGTAGCATGAAGATGCTTGTAAAGTGGTTTAATGTCATGCAGTTCTCTGTGCATCCAATAAATACCAAACTCTACAACAATTAGATAAATAGCTAAATACACGAAGTATGCAAGCCAACCAACATGATATAATCTAGGATAGCACTGTGTCCAGCCATTTTCTACCATGTACTCTGAAACAGTTGGAAGCAAAGTGTACCAAGGCATGGCTTTCATAGCAACACCTATTTGCAACAGCATGGCTCTTTGAGAGGGAATAGCATCTGCAACCGTAGTTTTAAATATATCAAGAAATAAAAATTACAAAAGATCCTATAAGCACCCTACAACCAAAACCAACACGCAAAAACCACATGCAATTATGCTTGAGTTGAGTTTGGACTCCAACAACTCAAACTTTCTAGAGCCAGTCCAAAGATGAATATAAACAGCTTCGTCTCAGACTTCTGAACATAGTCCAGAAGAAGTAAACAACTTGCATTATATTAATCTATACAAAGATGTGTTACTGCTTGACATAAAGAAAGGGGTAAAATAGTCCAGACTAATATGTTATGTCATGATCCAACACGCCATTAAACTGTTTTAGGTGAAGCAGAGTATTACAAATTGTCTTTCATGGCCAATAGACAATCACTATCATATAGAAAGAAAAGCTGAAGAAAATTGCATTGCAGCTGTTTAAATGAGAATCTAGTCAATTCATATAGGTATGAAAGAATGAACATCAATCAATCTTCCCATTAACTAAACTTTAGAGTATAGAACAATTGAGTGGCAGAGGCAGTATGATCCCAGCTGTAAAACTTCTAGCTGCACAGTTGTAAAAGCCAATGTTTTAACAGTGGTCACTGCTACAACTTTAAACATATTGCAAAAAAGGTTGCAAACAAATGTGGTTGATGTGACAGCAATTGCAGTCACAATGTGGTCCCAGGACCCTCAAAAAATGCATCTGCATACTGTTGTTTAAAACCACGTAGGTTACTTTTAATGACAAAACAGCCCCTCTAGGTCACAAGCAACATCCATCTTGGAAAGATCATAATAGAGAACAGAACAATAAAATTTCTCTCAAGTAATACATGGATGAGTAATAATTTCAAAAGGTAAAGTAACTGCCCAAGATTTAAAAATATTCAAGCACAGTCAACTCTTTAACCTTGCTTAACAGAATGACAGTAGTATTGCAAGTTGTAACAACAATTTGCAAGAGCATGCATCATATTAGGTTCTGTGAATTTTTGCAGAACAAGAACAGAAGTCCACGATGGTAGCTTAATGGATAGTGAAACTGAAAATCTTGCTTTCCCAAAAACAAAACTCTCCACATCATTTTCCCAAGGCAATGCACCAATACAAATAACTAGAAAAGCCTTCTCTTCTCACTGCGGGAGATGGTCACATGTATCAGGCATTACACGGACACAAATAGGAAAATCACACTCAAATTACTATCTTAACAAGAGAGTCAACAATCCTTAGATGGCACAATACATCAATTAGAAGAGAAGCAATCATTCAGTTTACCATCTTAACAAGGAGCCAACAATCCTTAGACGGCACAATACATCAATTAGAAGAGAAACAATCATTCAGTTTACCCAACAGCACATGATATACAAAAGTAAGAACAGATCTATAAAGGGAAAAGCGGGAATCACATGCATGCATAACTGTTGCAGTCAGAGAAAGCATAATCCATCAAAGATATTCAACTTAACACTACCAAAAACAATTACTAAACAAATTCAACCACTGAAAATCAGAATGGAAAACCCAAATCCAATTGAACTCCAATTTTCCTCTCTATAATCCTAGAAGGCAAAAAACAAGGATATCAGAACAAAAGCCAAAAGTAATAACCAAAACTATACAAGACGAAACCAGAGCAAACTAATCAAAACCCATTTCAATACAAAGCCAAAATATACCATCTTTAAAAAAGCCAGACAGAGAAGCATAACATAATTTTCACTCCCCGCTGATATACTCCAAAATCCCCCAATTTAAAAAAAAAAAAAATTGTTAAAGCCAAAGCAAGAAGGAACCAGATTAAAAAACTAATCAAAGTCCATTTCATATCAAAGCTGAAATACACCATCTTTAACCAAACATAACACAATTTTTTAGTCTCCCCATATATATGCATCCCCATTAGCATACAATGATGTTTGTCAGACACTAAATACAAACACCCCTTTCAGTCAAGATTCAAACTTTGATTACCCTTATTGTGAAAAGGATTAGTCCATCAAAACACAGCCATTATGATTGAAAACAAAACCCCATGTTCACATAGACAAATAACAAAAAAATATAAGAAACAAAGGCCAGAAAAGGAGGAAAAAGGAAAAACCTTTGGGCAGATAAACGTTAAGTTTCCAATAGTAAATGTAGAAGCACCACATGAAACCAGACAGGAGGTAGAGAAGGACACCACCGAGGTAGTTGCGGAGCCACGTCTGGAAGAAGTGCGGGAGTGGGGCCCACACGCAGGATGGCAAAAGGGTGCTCAACACAATGCGGTTGTAAAAATCGGTGTCTTCTCGGAAGAGACTCCCATAATCGCTTAACAATGACATCGCCACCGTGGAGAAGAAAAGGAATCAGAGCAGAATAGTGGAGAGAGAGAATGAAACTGAGAACAGTCACAGAGGGGAAAATGCAGAGGATGATTTATTGAGTCTTAGTTTAATTAATTTAACAGGGTAGATTCATATGTCATGTGATGTTGATTTTTTTTTATTTTTTTTTTTATGTTTTTATGTTCAAAACCGGTGTGAGTGATGTTGATGTTAATATGTTCTTTGGTTTTGGTTTTGGCCTTTACAAAAATTAAAGATTATTTTATATTTTCAGAACATAAAATCATTTTATCTTCACTATAAAATAAAGAAATTTCGACTTTAATATTTTTCTTTATTTTATTTATTCAAAAATAAAAAAATTATATTTATTTTCAATGCATATTTTAAAAGAAACAAATATTTCATTAATTTTAATTTAGTTAGATGCCGTATTCTAAAAGTATATCACAAACGGAGGCAAATAACATATTATAAAATATAAGATTTCGTCATGCGTTGGCCATTGACAGTCATGTCATGGCATAGTGAACAATATTGTAGTCTATCACTTTTTAAAAATGATTGTAGTGTATACATTTACTTGTTAGTAATTTTTATAGTTTTTTTTTTTATTTTTTTAATTTTAAAAATAAAATAAGAATATGAAATTCGGATAACAAGGGAATAAAATCTCTTTTTATATTATTATATATGTAACTATAAAAAGGATAAAAATATTTTGATAAAAAAAATTTTCAAAAAAGTTAAATGAAACAGCTGTACCATATATTTTATAGGCTAAGATATTAATATATTATCAAGATAATTACAAGCATTTACTTTTAGTAAATTAAAAAATAGATTCATCTATGTCTCAGTTATAAGAACCTTGGTTTTATTTATTTTTGAGTTGTTTGTTTATTTATTTTATATTTTTTGTCAATAAATTAGACAAAAGAACTGAAAATTCTTGCACCAATTAAGTTGGGATATTGATTATTATTCAGTTATAATTTAAAAAAAATATTTAAAATGAGACAAACAAACATGAAATATACTCAAAACATATTAAAGGAATAATATTAAAGAAAAATAAAGATAATTAATAAAATAGAAGCTTATTTTATGTAAAAGTCATAAAATGATTAATATAAACATAAGAATTAAAATAATAAATGTTAATAAAAGATAATTATGAAAATTTAATTTTTTTGGTGAAAAAAACTAGAGGTTGAAATTAATTACTATAGTCAATAATTTAAAAAATTTAAATTTAAAAAAATAATTAATCAATTAGTTGAACATTGTATCAGAAAGACATCTTTGGACAAAATATCATTAATCAGTTCATTAGTAAAGTGTCAATCCTCAGAAGTTCAATCAATATACTGAAGTCAGTCACTCAGCCTTTCTAGCTACATGTGTCAGCAAGATAATAAGCATTTACTTTTAATTAAGATAGTTTTAGTAACTTGTTACTCCCTACTCTATTTTAATACAAGTGATTTATTTATGGTATATTTTTTAGATTTTTTAATGTATGTTTACATGTTATTATTATTTATCTTTATTTTATTCCAAATAACTTTTTTTTCCTTATTAATTAAATTAAGGACATAAATGAAAAAAAATATTACCTTAAAATTTTGAAACAATGGACACAAAATTTCTACATATCTATTAAGATTTTATCACATGTACAAGGTATAATGTCATTGTGTCCTTTCATAAGAATTTGATGATAGTTTATGTTTTTTAACATATAATAATAAATATAGTATTTAATTGTATAAAAGACTTATAATAAATATACTACAAAAGCATTTGTTTCTAAATAATTGTAAGGAAAAGACATGGAAAAATATATATATGACAATTAATATGTTATAATAAAAGCTATAATTAAGAATAGGTTATGATCCATGAGCATGTGGTGTTTCTGAGGAATGAATTGATGAATAAGAGAGACTCTATAATTTGTACCTTCGCATCATTTTTGTTTAGTGAAACTTTGATCATGTTGATCGGAAAATAGATGTAGCTTGCAAATTACAAATGAACCAGTATAAAAATAACTTGGGTAGAATATGATCATCTCTTATCTTCTTAAATTGAATCTTAACTACTTGTCTAACTTAAAAAAGGGAGTGTTTCCAAAAACTAAGCTTGAAAATTGTAAACAATGAATTTATCAATGTTTATAGTTTCATCTGACTATCTTTGTTAGACAATATTTTTAAGAAAACTACTTAACAAATTATACATAAAGTAAAATTATTGTTTAATTGTGTATCATCAGACGATACATTGCAAAAATTTCAGAAAGTCTTAAAGACATAATTCAATCATTCACTATTGTGTTTAACCTATTTTCACTGTTGGTATCAAAATTTAACTTCTAAAGGGTTGAGCGCCTAACAAATGTCAGAGGAGGAGATCTGTTATATGGGATGCACAAAATAATGATTGATAGCTGAAGGAGAGTCCTTTACAATAGTGACCTCCAAAAACATGATAGATGCAAAGTAGCCTTTGGTGGAGCCAACAAAGTGAAGATAACAGGTATTGGTTATGTTAGAATCTCTTCCCTTGTTTCAATTCAATATGTTTTATATGTTGAAGGACTTAAGCATAACCTACTAAGTATAAGCCAATTATGTGACAGTGGTTATATGTTCTCCTTTAGTAAGGATAAGTGAATAGTCTCATTATCTGATGGTCAGACTATCCATTAGAGAAAAACTCAACACCATATCATTTTTTATTAAATGGTAAAAACAATTACGTATAAACAATAATGTTTTGTCCGAAAGATGATGCCTTAAGCTTCATCTGAAAAATGATGGCTTAACACACAACAAATCATAAAAACAAAAAAGATACAAATGTTTCATCTAACAAACAATACAATATTTATTTTATATCTAATAAAGTACAAATAGTTTTAGACAGTAAAGCACATAAAAATGGACTAACCTTGTATTAAAATAAAAAACACATAATAGATTATTTTATGTTGCGTGGAATGTCTATCACTTTCATTTGATAAAAGATATTTGTTAAATAAAGGATAACTCACATTAAAAGAATCTCTTAAGAAAAAACTAAAATTATTTTCTTCACCAAATCTTTAAATAAAGCATTGTCAACTCCATAAGAATTGTCTACCTCATACATTGTAATTTAAAGACAAATAAAGAAAATACACACAACCTAAGAAGGGATGTATAATCCAACTATTAAAATTTTACTTAGAAGAAAAAGTATTCATCAACTATTAAAATTTTACTTAGAAGAAAAAGTATTCATTATTATATGAAGTACATTAAATACATCCATCACTATCAAACTCTTCAAAGAGAAAAAAGTCATTCAAAGAATTTGAAGTTATTCAATGACTAAAAACATATTTAAAAATCAACTAGAGTCCGTCACTTTATAATTTAAATATTCTTTAGTTTTATAGTTTATTACTAACTTTTGTAGTTTATTTTTATTTTTTAATTTTAAAAATAAAATAAGAATATAAAATTCAGATAACAACGGAACAATTTTTTATATTATTATATATGTATCTATAGAAAGGATAAAAATATTTTGATAAAATTGTTTTGAAAAAGTTAAATAAAATGCTCTACCGTATATTTTATCGGCCAAGTTATTATCAAGATAACTACAAGCATTTACTTTTAGTAAATTAAAAAATAAATTCATCTATATCTTAGTTATAAGAACCTGGATTTTATTTCTTCAGTTGTTTGTTTATTTATTTTATATTTAACTTGTTACTCCCTTCTCTATTTTAATACAAGTCATTTATTTATTGCATATTTTTTAGATTTTTTAATGTATGTTTATGTATTATTATTATTATTTTCTTTATTTTATTCCAATTAACTTTTTTTCTCCTTATTAATTAAATTAAGGACATAAATGAAAAAAAAATATGACCTTAAAATTTTAAAACAATGAAAGATACAAATTTATATAAAAAACTAACAATTAAAAGCAAAAGATTTCATCACACATACACATTTATAATATCATTATATTTTTTCATGCGAATTTAATGATATTTTATGCTTTTTAACATATATTACAATAAATATCATATTTAACTATAACAAAGACTTATAATAAATATATACTTTGTTTACTTTGCCAATAAAACCCATCAATCTTAAATAAATATTATTTTTATCATTATAGTAATTTATTAATATGAATATTTACAATAAATAATAATATTATTAATAACATCAGCAACAATTATTATGCTAGTATTTATTATTATTATTATTATTAGAAAAAATACTTTTCTTAACTAGATTATTTTAAATTATTTTAATGAAGAGTTTCGAGATAGAAAAGTTTGAAATATAAATGTTTTCTTTATAAAATATAAAAATAAAGCAAATTATAAGAGATGAAATAAGTTAAGCTTCATTCATATGTAAGATTATATGTTTTTGTTTTGTAATAAATAAAGATCAATCAGATTATATGCAAGTTAATATTATAATTGATAAAAATATTTATAAACTTATTTTTATGTTGTAAAGAATGTTTTTGTTTTTTTTCTAATAAAATAGATTTTACAAACTTCAAGTCAATATCAAATATTTTTTGAAATGCGTGTTAAAATTATTTATAGTTTGGATAAAATTTTTATGATTATGGTCTAATAAGTTGTGTGAGTTATCATAATTTTACTTTTGAATTATTTGATCATGTATTATTTACCATTAGATGATATCGGATATACTATAGGCAGTTTAATAGTTGTGTTTTAGACTATTATTTTATAGACAATTTAATAGTTGTGTTAGTTTCATTTATTATATTCGTATATTGTTGTTAATAGTCTAATAGGAGGCAATTTTCTTCTACTATTCATAAAATTGGCAATCTTATTGTTATCCGCATTTTATTTGTTACATCAATCAATGGAGTTAATAAGTGTTATCTTGGAATCAATGGAGTTAATAAGTGTTATTTTGGAATTTGACCTAGATTAGTCCTATATTGCATTTTTAAGGAGGGACTTATTTTGCTTGAAGACCTAATACTACTAAATGCTCATCACATATCATATTTCATCAATCATTCTTTAATCACAAGAGTTTTAGACAATTGAATCTTTCTTCAACAAGAGATGAGATTAAGTAAATATAATAGCAAGTCCGTAATCTATTGGAATATATTATAAATATATAGTATCCTTTTTTAACATGATCTCTTATGAAATGATGTGAAATGATATTTGATTTTAATGTTGATATGATCTTCAAAAGATCAATATAATTTAGGATTTTCTTTTATAATTTTATTATATATTTTAATTAAGTAGTTGAATGGTCATATGAAAAAGAAAACTACAAGAAGATGAATCATTCATATTCTCATGGTGGGAAATAATGATACATTCAGTAACAAATAAAGACAACACTAATGAAGATTAATTACTAGTGGTGGATATTAAAGCATACACAGTCACTACTTTAATATAGAATCTAGAAGGTCTTAAGTATTTTGGACTATAAAAGGATATACTCATAAATGTAATGAAAATTTTGAAATAAAATTGAGTTTTCTCTCCACTTTCTCATCTTTTTTCAGTGTGGCATCAATATCCTTTCCCAAGCTGAATATCAAAGCAATCATTTCCCTTCATATTTAATGACATTTCCTTTTACTTTTAAATTATTTTCTTTTTATTTATGGATTTAATGCTTACTCCTCAATTCAATGTATGTCACAAATTGTTTATTGATGATTTTGTCAAATCCAAGGATAACTTTGAAGAAATAAGAAGGAAGAAAAAGAAATTAAAGAGAAGGAGTTGAGAGAAAAAGAAATTAAGGAGAATAAGAGAGAAAAAAATTAAAGAGAAGAATACAAAAGAAAAGAGAAAATAAAATCCTAAATTCTATTTGTTAAACAAAATCATCAATATTTGGGTTCTTGTAACTTAGAACACTCTAAATTTCTCAAAACGAAAACTCAATTTTATTTCAAAATTCATCATTAACTCAATTTTCAAAATTGATCATTTCTCATAGAGAAAACTCAATTTTATTTCAAAATTCATCTGTCCATTACATTTTTTATTACATCCTTTTATAGGCCAAAATACCTAAGACGTTTTAGATTCGATTCTATATTAATCTATCACTATTTTCCATTTTCTGTAGTTTTCTTTTTACATGTGACCCATTCATCTACTTAATTAAAATACATAATAAAATTACAAAAGAAAATCCTAAATTATATTGATCCCTGAATATCATTGATGAGTTATTATTTTCCTCTATTTACTTGTCATGTACCTATTTTTATTAATTAACTATTTATGTTTAACTATTTATTATTTTCTCTATTTCAGTGTTTGAGCTTCATTTATTAGAAATTCGTAATTTTATTTAATTCGAATTTTCTGAGTTAATTTTATTTATTATTTTTAGTTTCTGAGTTAATTTTATTTATTATTTTTAGGGCAACTTTGAAATTTTATTGGGCTTGGAAATTAATTTTGAAATTGAAGAGGAGCTGTCACATTATCAGTTTTTATTTTCAATTTTTATTCGTTGGACCAGAATTGAATAAATTTAGGCCCATTAGGTTTAGTGTTAAGTACTTAGTTAGGTCTAACCGCGTGTTACAGAGAGGGGAGGTGAACAGAGAAGCAAACAGTTCTTTATTCTCTACTTTTGGGATTCAATTCGTTTTCTCTCTCTCGAAAAACTGGTTCTATATTTATTTTCTTTTCTCTACAATTATGTTGTATATTTATTTGTTTAAATTCAATTTCGTTTTTTGTTTTAATTTAATTTATTTTCTATTTTAATTCCATTTTGTGTTTAATCTTCGTTTGCTTTATTCGAATTTAATGGAAGGCTAATTTATAAAGTTATCCTTTTGATTCAGATTGTAATGAAGCTTTGAGGTTGTTGTTGTGTTCATGCTGCTTAATAGAGTGAGTTACGAGTTATTGAGTTATTGGGATGAAATGAATGATGTATGTGAATGCTTAATTTTCTTTCCTGGTAGTGTATTCTTAGCAATGAATAACAATTGATATATATATATATATATATATATATATATATATATATATATATATTCAACTTCTACAATTAATATGCTATTGTGTTTTGGTTCTTAGTCATCCAAGATATCATATTTCCATCAATAAATTGGAAACCTCTACTTGTGCTTCCACTCTATCACATGCAAAATCTATATCACTAAAACTTCACAAACAAAAACTTTGGTTTCCTCTATAGCACTAAGAGAAGTTGTTGGATATTTTTGGAGTGCTTATCTCTTTTGCATCGTCTAGCTTGAACTTTTTAAGCAACTTTCTAACATACTTTGTTTGATATATGTAAATGAGATTGAATACCTATTTTATCTAGAATCCTAAGAAGAACCTAAGTTTTTCCATCATGCTCATTTTGAACTCAATTTTCATAAGACTTGAAAACTTTTGACAGCAGCGAAGCTCATTAGTTGCACCAAAAATAATATCATATACATAAATTTATACCATAATGAATTCATTTGATAATCTTTTTGAAACAAAGTAGTGTCTACTTGTTCTCGATTAAAACCATTTTTATTTAGAAAACACTTAGACCCTCATACCAAGCTCTAGGAGCTTTTTTGAATTCATACAAAGCTTTGTTTAAGTAGTAACATGTTATGGAAAAGTAAAGCTCTCAAACCCATAAGGTTGTTCCATATAAAGTTCTTCTTTGATGAATCATTAAGGAATATGCTTTTCACATCCATTTGATACAACTTTCTGAACACAACAAAAGATAACAAAATGTGTATAGCCTCTATGACGACTTTGTCCTTTGGAGGGCTGACAAAAGTCCAAACTCCATTATTCTCAAACTATTCAAGCTCTTCTCACATGACTTTTATCTAGCTTTCATCTTTTAGAAACTTGTTGATGTTCTTTGATTTTACTTGATCATGGGGTCAATATAATTTTAGATTTTCTTTATAATTTTTATTATATTTTAATTAAGTAGTTGAATAATCACATGGGAAGATAAAAAACTATTATAATTCATGTTATCATGGTGGAAAATAATGATGTATATATTAGGAAATAAGATAACACTAGTGCCATACATAGTCAGAATCAATGTAAAATTTAGATGGTCTTTCATAATTTGGTCTATAAAAGGATGTACTTAGAAATGTAAATGACATATAGAAGAATTTTAAAACAAATTTGAGTTTTCTCATTGTAAGAAATTTCATGGAGTTTTAAGTTACAAGAACATCAATATGATCTTATTGCTATTAAAAAAAAATCTGGTCTTATAAAGGTAACATGTAACTATCAACCTCATGACGATATTATAATAGTCTCCTAGTTTACTCTTAACTACTTTCCTTTGTAAAATGATACATGTTATTAATCAAACTTATATCTTTAGTGAAAATATAAATTAGAAATATAAACCTTTTTTACAATAATATTTAATAAAAATATATATTTAAAGTAAAAAAATATGTAAAAGAAGGTGATAAATTAGAATAATTTTCTTATTATAATTTCTTATTCATATATACATATGTAACTTAAAAGATATATTTTTTAATGAGTACAGAGTTTTTTATTTAACTCTTAAATATATATATATATATATTAATAATAATAATAATAAATCAATAATTGTTCACAAGAATCTTTTATAAAATTTAAAAGTTTTACAATATAAACATAAATTTATTAAAATTGATTTTTTTTAAAATATTATGAATCATTACATTCTTATTCTTATATTTATTTATGTGTTATTTTTAGAAATTCATATTAATTTTTTTATGTCAAAATAATTTTTTTAAAATCTGAATTTCATATTCCTGAAATATTGTTATTCAAGTGATAAGGTAGTTCAAATATACCATCTGTGATCAAAATTCCACTCAAGCACTATCATCTAACAAGAAGAAGAACTGTCCAATAGAATGTTAAAAAAGTGTGGTCACAATTTTTTTTTCTTCACTATATTTACCTTCTTTTATGAATGGATTCTATTCTAACCTAATTTTAATTAAAGATTAATGCAAATAAATTTTATTTTATTATGTCAATAATAACACCACTCAATTAAAATTTAAACACTAAATTTAATTAAAAATTAATATCATCCACCTTTTTTATTATATATAAATTTCAATAAAATAAAATCAAACTATCATCCAAATAAAATTTTTGTAATTAAAATTTAAAATAGATTTTAAACCTAATTAAAAATTAAGAATTTTTTCTAAATCAATCAAAATTTAAGATTGCTTTTAGCTGCACCTTTGTATTCGTTGAAAAAATTTCAATTTTAATTAAAATAAAACTAAATTAATTAATTTAATATACATATATTTTTTTTATTTTTTATAATATTCTTTAAATAATATCTTTAATATATATATATATATATATATATATATATTAAAAAATATATTATTTATATTAAACGATTTATTATATTAGTTACAATTCTATCCATTATATAGATTTTAATTATCTTGCGATTTTAATTATCCCGCAACAATAAAATCATATGAAAGGAGATCAAAGTGAAAACGAAAGAGAAAGAGAGAATGGAAATGGAAGAAGAGGAGGATCGTAGAAGAGAAGCTGCAATCGCATCCACACCCTGCCTCCGACCTAATTTCAACCCTAAAGGCGTCACCCAACACCAGCTCCAAAAATTTCGTGTGAGTACCCTCTTCAATTCAATTCACTTTTCGTCATTCTTTACATTTTCCACGTTCAAAAAAATTGAAAATTTTAGATTTTTTTCAGCATTTTGAAACATGGGTACATGTAGTTTTACTGCTGCGTTTGGTTGTCGGTGTTCTTCTCTGCTAACTTTGTCTGAACATTTGATTGTGATAGGAACTGCACAAGAAGCGCTTGCAAGTGAAGTCAAAATCTAAGTTCAAAATAAAATCCAAAGGTTTCGTTTTTTTTTACCCGCTTAATGGTTCATTTATTCTTGATGTTCTAATTCCGTTTATGGTTCTGCAGACAGGGCCAACAAAAGGTCACATGCTGATGATTTATCTAGCCAAGATAGTGTAGCTCAAGGTTCAAAAGTTGATCGCAAGGAATCAGGCTTCTGGAATGATTGCGAAGTGTTTGATTCTAGAAATGAAGACTCAAAGGATGATATACCTGTGATTACTGTTCCAATTAAGCAAAAATTGCATTGGGGGTATATATATATAACAACACTTTAGTTGATAGATCTTAGTTTGCAATAGTTAATCCTTGTTTGTTTTTCTAATCATTATGATTAGGGCTTTTGGCTTCCAGGTGAGACTTTAATATATTTCCATAGGCTTTGATTCTTTGGTTGGTTATGAGACTAGTTGTAGAGATTTAGTCACTTTTTTTGTTCACACCCGTAATTAGGGCATTGAACTTCCTGTTGGCTGCTTGAGGCATTATCACAAGCACTTTGAATTGATTATGAAACTAATCTTCAATTTTGGTCTGGAGTTTGGTTTGAGTCAAGATTCCTCGAGCCTCCTAAGACTGTGTTTTGTTATAATGGATCTCAAGTCCTTTCCCACAAACTATGTGTATGTTGCTAGCTGAATCACACCTATTGGGTTGTTAACTTATCACATCAGTAGCTGTGGTTAATCTCTGTTTTGAAATCACATATCATTGGTTGTGTTTTATAGTATTGTAATTCTGTTCTATCTGTGTATATATATGGTTATTTTACTTGTTTGTTTTGCCATGTGATCAGTTCACAATCATATGACGTGTTATTAATATTTTGTAGGCTTGACACCAAGAACAGGTGGGAGAGGAAATCCAACATGTAGATATAACCAATGAACTGAAGTGGGGAATTCATGAATTTTGGTTAAAATGATTATGAAAAGAGTTACTATTCAAGATCAAAAGACAATGGCACCGCTCTGATGTTGCAATTACACATGTAGAGAATAATAAGAGAAGCTCGGTTATTCATGTTGGGCCTTAAAAGTTGTCATGAAATATCATGGATATCACTATGACAGTAAATAACTCTTCTGTGGTTATTTGTAGTAAAAAATTTTGTCAGATAAAGAACTAATGTTATATTTGATATATTAGCATTGTAAACAGTTTATCCTTCAAAAAAATTTTGATCTTTGCTGAAAATTTTTGCCTGAAGATTCTTATTTTGTTTGCTTTATATCGGTTTTTCTCTGTTCGTTCCTATCGCACCAATTATACACTTTTCAAATTGAGGCAATAAATTTGGAGGAATGAGGATACATGTTGGCCTTTATCAAGTTGGATAAAATTTTTAATTGGTGCAAAAGCAATTTCATCAAACCACCGGGGACTTGTGTAAAAGACACTATATTATTCTAATTTTTTATTTGATAATGTTTTAAAACACAATTTATAAATGTATTGGTCTTTGGTGTAACTGTTATTTGTACATGATAGCAGGCTGGGTAAGTTTAAGGTTTTGTATTTTTAAATAGATGAAATGTTTGGTCCCAACCTCTACCAAGACTTGCTCTTCACTCATGATTCAGCCATACCCTAATCTTGTCATGCCATCTGGAGCAAATCCTTCTTCCCGATACCCAGAAGATATTTTTAACTAAGATCAATTAGCTGCTATTTTAACTAAAGTTCTTTCAAAAGGTAGATTTAAAGACTTAAGAGAAAAGATTGGAGTTTGCAATTCTAAAATTAAGGAAGAGTGTTAGATATTTGTTTCTGAAATTGTATATTGATTTGTTTCAGTTTATGAATATGTTTTTAATTAAAATAATAATTGTTCCTAATTGTTTCATTAACATAAAGTATTTCAGTTTTTGATAATTGCTCCTAGACTTTAAGGGGAGTAATCTCAGAGAAATAAGAAGAAATAATATATTTTTCTTCATACATTTCATTCTCATTCATTTTTATTATTTTATATCCTCCTATTCTATAAAACCAACCATTGGTATCTGAGCTTTTAGTTCTTAAGGGCTTGTGTGTGAGACTACGAGAAAAAAAAAAAACAAAGGGAAACTAGTGAGGAACCTTTTGAGAAAAAACAAAAACTTCACCTATAGCCGGAAACTTCATGGCAGCACCTCCGGTTTTCTCCAGAGAAAACTATCAAATATGGTCTATCAAAATGAAGTCTTATCAAGAAGCAAGTGGTTTGTGGGATGTTGTGATGTTTGAAATCTAGCCGCTACCAGAAGATCCAACTGTAGCTCAAATTAGAAATTACAATGATAAAGTAATAAGAAGATCGAAGGTCAAGACTTGTATTCACTCAGCTGTTTCTGATGTTGTGTTCACTAGAATTATGGCCTGTGAAACAGCTAAAGAAGCATGGGACACTCTCCTAGAGACGTTTCAAGGGAATGAAAGAACTAGGCAGATACAAGTTCTCAATCTCAGAAAAGAATTTGAGATGCTGAGAATGAAGGAGGTCGAGACCATCAAAGAATATTTGATAGGCTCTTGGCAGCTGTCAACAAGATCCGACTATTACGTGAAGATTTTCCTGATAGAAGGATTGTAGAAAAAAAGTGTTGGTGAGTCTCCTAGAGAGGTTTGAAGCAAAGATCTCATCACTTAAAGACTCAAGAGATCTCAATGATTTCACTAACGAAGTTGATGAACTCTCTGCAAACCCAAGAGCAGAGAAGAATGTTGAGAGAAGAGTCGAGTATTGAAGGAGCTTTTCTAGCAAAGTCACAGCTGAGTTACAAAGCAAAAAATAAAGGCTAGAAAAATGAGAAGAAAAGTGATGAGGATGACAATGACGAGAATGAGAAGTACTCAGCATGCCAACACTGCAAAAAACTTCTCATCCACATGGGAGATGTTGGTGGAGACCCGATGTGTGTGTAGGTCCTGCAATAAAAAAGGATTATGTGGGCAAGGTATGCAAAAGAAAGCAACAAGGGGCGCAAATTGTTTAAGAGACCGATGACGAGAAGGAGGAGCATTTTTTCATGGTGACTTGCTTTGCTAATAACATCACTAGTGAATCATGATTGATTGACAGCGGATGCACTCATCATATGACCTATGAATAAAGGTATGTTTGTGAATCTAGACGAAACATACTACCCAAAGGTCAAAATTAGAAACGGATACTATATTGAGGTTATAGGCTTAGGTGATATTGTTAACACTGGCTCAGGAAAAAGAACTATCTCAGATGTTTTGTATGTTCTTGATATTGATCAAAATTTGTTAAGCATCGGACAACTTTTAGAGAAAGGCTATGCTGCTGTGTTTATAGATAAAACTTGTGAAGTCTTTAATACAACTGACATTAAATTGATGTCAATAAAGATGAAGGACAAAAGCTTCTCGGCAAACATACAAACAGACTTAGCCTACTCCTCTGCAGCTAAAGTTGGGAATTGGGAGAAAGCATAAACAATTGAGAAAGCAGAAAAGAAGGAGATTAAAGGTCTTGATGTTGTTCCAGAAATAACTGAGCAGGAAGGTTCTGATGAAAATGTAGATGATCATCCTGTGAGAGGTACTAGATCCCTATCTGACATATATCAAAGATGTAATATGATTGTTCTTGAGCCTGCAGATTACAAAGATGTTGGAAGGGATGCAAACTTTATTGCAAAGGAAGGAGAAGATAAAGTCTTACAATTGAAAAAGGCTTTGTATGGCATTAAACAGGTACCGAGGGCCTGGTACAGTAGTATTGATGAATTTCTTTAGAAGATAGGATTCAAAAGCAACTTTTATCTTGTCAAGCAATTCAAAGATCAGATGCTAGAAATCTTTGAGATGATAGATTTGGGAGAAATATCTTATTTTTCAGGAATGGAAACACATTAAACCACAAAAGGTATCTTCATTGGACAACAGAAATATGTAAGAGGAGTGTTGGAAGAAATTTGGTATGGATGACTACAAAATGACAAGTACTCCACTGATGCAAAATGAAAAACTTTGCAAGGATGATGGTGCAAATAAAGTCAATGAACAATCCTGTGTTAATCAGAAGATGAAATTGTTATCAATGTTGATAATCAAGCAGCCATTGCAATCTCCAACAATCCTGTGTTTCACGGGAAGACTAAACATATCAAGATCAAATACTATCTCCTGAGAGAGAAGTTCAATGAGCAAGGAAGTTGTCTTAGTTCATTGCAAGACTGAAGATCAATTAGCTGATATTTTAACTAAAAGCTCTTTCAAAAGGCAGATTTGAAGACTTAAGACAAAAGATTGGAGTTTGCAGTTCCAAAATCAAGGAGGAGTGTTAGGTATTTGTTTTTCAAACTGCACATTGATTTGTTTCGGTTTCTTAATACGTCTTTAATTAGAATAATTGTTCCTAATTGTTTCCTAGACGTTAGGATAAAGTATTTCAATTTTTTATAACTGCTCCTAAACTACTTTAAGGAAGTAATTTGTTATTTTTCCTTTCTGCAAGTATTATAAATGTAAGTTGTTCATGACTTAAAGAAATAAAAAGAAATAACAATATATTTCTTGTCGATTAAGAAATAATTGAACATTCAAAAGAAAGTCTTAATTTTATCCTTGTCGATTAAGATTAAAACTAAATAAATAGAGAATCCAAAAAAAAGAGACATGAATTAATCAAAGATCCAAATGATCATCTCGTTGATATTGTAAATATGCAATTACAAATAATCCAGCCAAAGTAATAGGAATTAAACCTAACACGATTCCAAATAGAAAAACTACAATCATTTTTATTTGTTCAAAAAGTAAAAAGAAATTAAAAAAATAACAATATATTTCTCTTTATACATTTTCTTTCATTCTTTTTATTTTTATTATTTTATATCCTCCCATTCTATAAAATCAACACTTATCTTACGAGAAAATCCCATATGGAACTTGTATACCGCAGCTTTGATAAACGAGAAAAAATGTTAAAACTCTTTAAGTTCCATTTAAAGAAAAAACAATATAGAATGAAGTAAAACGCTGACAAACACAGAAGAGACAAAACCTATGATATATGTTAAAATCCATTCTTACATAAAATCTCTACGACATAGAGTCTATACCTTAAGTTTTTCGATCATTTTAAAATCATTGATAAAGTGGGAAGACTCACCTACAAGTTGAAACTACCAACTCCTTCTCACATCCATAATGTTTTCCACATATCGCAACTAAAGATGCATGGAAACAATAGTGATAGCAATTGGCCTACCATTTGCAATTGACGACAGATTAAACTAAAAAGAAGAGAAGGTCATTTTGGATCAGATGATAATGAAAAATAAAAAGAGCATAATGGTGACAAAATTGTTGGTCAAGTAGAACCATCACCTTCCAGAAGATGTAACTTAAAGTTTCATCATGACCTAAAAAAGAATTTTTCTCATTTAAAGAGGAGAAGGATTTCTTTGAGAGGGAGCCATTAGTATATGTTGTTAGTTAAATCCTAACTATCAGTTCCTATAAATACAGAAACTGCTTTGTAGTAAGAATAGGAAGAGAGTAAAATTTGAATTTATCTTGTCTTTTTATGTTTTACGTTTTCCTTTTACCTCCTGCAGAACATGATACTTTTCCACATCAATCCTTATTGAAAATAATATATATATTAAAAATAAAGGTTGTGATGTGTTTCAAACAATTAAAGAGTATAAATGTAACCTATATGAGAAATTGGTGTACTGTTAGTAAAGCAATGGATATTTTTTAGATCCTAAATGAAAAGAACAAAATCCAAAAAGCAAGTCAAGAATGTGACGCAGTTTCCTTTATTATTTATTCCCAAAAAATGTTAGACCATCTCTGAAACAAATTCCATGATTTCCTTATAATAAAAATAACATTTCAACATAAATTCGTCAAACATGAGTTCTTTAAAGTTGAAAATTTACTTGCATAAAAACTTTCTATTTAAGAAGGTTTGTTTGTGAAACTCATTAAATATTGTTTTCACATATATGGAAAACATGAAAAAAAAGTTTCATTGGAAACGTCCTTAAAAGTAAACCAATTAAAGGCAATATTACCTGCTTGCTATATCAGAAGAAGATCCTGAAAATTATCACTCTCAATTTTGAAGCGAGGATGCCAAGTTTATTCAGTTTGACATGTTCTTGCAGTTATCTACCATACATTGTGACAAAAACTGAAAGTTCGAAAAGATAGTACTTAATACAGATGCTTAACCAAAGCTCACACAGTTTTTTTTTGTTCCAATATTTGCACATGGTCAAACCTTGGTTAAAGTAAACTAGTCATCCCAGTTATCATCACTCTTGCTAGCCAAATCAGTGGAACTGGTGGCAAGAGTATATGAACACATGCATTTTCTGGGAGATTTTCATGCTGAAGAACTGAGAGCTCGTTCTATTTCCTCCAATGATCGACCCTTTGTTTCCACAACATTACCAGCTATGTATAAAACAGCAAGAACACAAACAGCCGAGAAACCCAAGTAAACGGAGCTGATACCAAACTTGTTTACAACACTCAAGAAGTAGAGGCCAATGACAAAGTTGGAGATCTGTCAAGACCAAATATATTCAAAGTTTCATTGTCAAATTACTATTTAGGCAACTAATAAAACAAGTATTGCAATAAAGATATGTTTAGACAAAAGCACTTCTAGAAGGAAAAAATGAAATGAATTTCTTTAGAAATTTTCTTATAGTTTTTCAAAATTTTTATTTTTAACTTTGGAATCAGTTACTTTTAATCTTATGAAGATCTTATTTTATTTTTTATAAGGGAGAGACCAAGCTCTCAACATCTTTGGAGGAACCCTTTGTACTTAGAAATTTGTATCTCCGTATCAGTTCCATTGAATAAAATTCAGTCCTTGTTCTTATACCAGTTGGTGTCTATCAAAATCATAGCTAAATAAATGTCATTTAGTGAGAAAGATCAAAGGAACTTCTGAAGCAAAATATTGGATGAGGAAATTCATAATGCAGCTATTTTCTAAGGAATGATTCTTCAACCATAGCATGCTGAAAATCAGGTGGAAGGCAAAACAGTGTTTTTTTGTTTACTTTTACAAAAACTTAAGTTTGTTAGCATAGTATAATTTCAAAAATTTATGACAAGATAAAGGTATTAACCACAGGTAAAATATTAGATTCCACAGCGAAGTTACCCACCCAATGTGTGCCTAATGACAAAGAAACTGCTTTTGCTCTAATTCTGGAAGCAAATATTTCCGGTAGAAGAAGGGCAGGCACAGGTCCAGCACCAAGAGAGAAGGATAGGACATAGCTGGTTAAGATTAATAGATCATAGAGTCATCAGAAATGAAAAGCTTAATTAATGAAAGAACCTACAAGTTCATATAAGTCTTTCAGAGAATGGAATCACTATCGTTTAAAGAATTAAATGACTTACAGAACAGTCCCAAGGACAGCAAGGGTGCCAGAGTATGGTGCAAGAACCTTCCAAGTAAAAGACAGAGAAAGAAGCAACATAGAAGCAGCCTGGGACATACATTAAAAAAAACTGTCAATTATATGAATGAAAAATGCAGGATAATTTATGAAACGGTTCTCAATAAGTCAAATATATTATAAAACAGCAGACATTAAACTAACCCATTAGGATGAAGATTTAGTTTGATTGCACCAAACAGAAACATTAATTCAAACAGACATCATCTTATCCAGGTGGGCAGGGATTTAAAATAGTTTGAATTATAAAAAAGTTATGAGTTATATATGTTCATTTAAGAAGCAAAGAAGGTAAGAATAGACCCAGACCTACCAACCTAATTATGCTTCTAACATGTAAGCATGAAATGAAATCAAACATCACAAACACAATGCTTGAAAACTGCCTTCCCTTCCTTCAAGAATAGAAAGTATAAGCATCCATCATCCATGAGAAAGGGGGAGTAAGAGAAGTGGAAAGAATAAAGTGTAACTCCTTACATCAACTTCTCAAGATTGCATTGCCTTTATTTTTATTTTAGGGTTTAGGGTTACCTACTGTCTCACCCACCTTGAGCTTGCAAGGGATGTTAGAGATATACTTTTCTCTGACCTTTCAATATCTAGTTCGTTAAGTTTCTATTTGTTTGTTACATCTAACAGCTTCCAGTTAGTAGTTTGTTAGTTGGTTACAACTAAACAGCTCAGTTGTAATTGTTTACAACTGAACAGCTCAGTCAGTGACTATACTCTGCTCTTATACACCTATACTCACTGCCTTTTGTACGTTTTCAGATCTAATCAATAAATCATTTTACTTATTTCCTATTCTTTGATAGTGTTGAAGGCTAACAGGAGATAGTTTCTAACTTATCAACATGCTCATATACCCAAAATTATATTCGAAGTGAAAGGGTATACTTGAACACAAAAGCCTAGCATGCATTATGCCACTGCACTAATGGAAGATATACTTCCTTTGCTCTAGCTAAGGCATTAGGCCCTCAAAAAATAACATTTGACAATTATACTTGTGATGTTTCAGGCATATCACGAATCTATCAGGTAATATCTTAACATTTTTGAGCTTTGCCTCAAACAGATGTGTGATGAAAGTAATTATTACCATCCCACTAAAGCTTACGACAAGGAGACTTTTCCTTCCTTGTTTGTCCATTAAGGAGGAAGCGATAGCAGTTCCTGCAACAAACAAAACATAAATCAATAACTTGCTTGCACAACATGTACAATAACCTTTTTTTATTGAATGCACAATAAACATTTTATGATTAAATAATACTTACCAAAAACATTGGATGCACCAACCAAGGCACTTGCTGCAACATCAGACGCAATTCCAGCACTACGGAATACAGAAGTTGAATAGTACACTACAGCATTTATTCCAGCCAACTGCTGGAACAAAAAAAGTGCTGCCCCGACACTGACAACTGCAACAAGGCACATTTTAAGGAAGTGCTATACCATTTCCTATGAGAATGCATTTAGTAGACTAAAAAGTTAGTTGGACAGTGAAATTAAAACATAAACCATGATAATAAAAGTTTATCTGTTGTTCTGAATTGTGTTTTTAATCATATTTTGGGTAGCATTTCTGATGGTGCCCATGTTTGTCGGTGCTATGTGACAAGTTGGGGAGAAGTAGGAGTTACTATAGGTGTTGGGACAAAAGGTGGAACCTCGAGAGGGACATCTTTAACAGTGGAACAAAAGAAAGGAGTAGTCTCAAAGAATGTAACACCAACATAGACTAGATATCATTATAGTTAAGGAAAGAAACATCAAAAACCTTTCTTGAGTCAGGAGTAACCCAGAAAAATACATTTTAGGGATTTTGTAGAGAATTTACTTTACCTAGAGTGATATCATGGACAAAACATGTGCTACCAAAGATAGGAACAAATGAAGTTCGTTTTTAGAGTTCAAGATGGAATAGGGAATTTGATTGTTGAGAACCGACAAAGGCATTCAGTAAGAAGAGCATTACCCCAAAAGGAGAGCTCCATAATGGTGAATGGAGGATCACAATGGGTCATGTGAATAGTGCACTACGGAAAAAGAAGGGAAAAGGAAAACCTAGCTGTATGATACCACAAGGAGTGTCACTCTTGTTATGAATTGTGCTTAATCACACATCTAAATACTTTACTTATAATCATTCAAAGTATAATATAGGTAAACATAATAATGAAGAATATTCCTAATTATCAGTCGTACATATTTCCCTAATCACTAAATATCAAATCATATCTCTTACAGATAGTATTATCATTCAATAATAATCCTTCACGCAAATATATCAGATTAAATAATAATTCTTCATACAAGTATAAGAAGGGCCTCAAGGAAATCAAACATCAAATATAAGTCTAAAATAATGATCAATGAGGTTTACATTGAAACAAGATAATGGATTTGCATGAAGCATCATGCTGGATAAAATTATTACAATCAATGTGGTTTTATATTGAACTTCCTTCACACCAACAAGCTTAAAGAAAAGATTTTTCTATGAAATGGCCTCAAGATATGTAGGTTAGAATTATCAGTTTTTGTCAATTGTTATCAAAACTAGAATCTGTCAGAACTGAATTTTAGGATACCTTTCCAATATCGGCTACTAAAAAGATCAAGCCACCCTGCTTCAGGTTCAGATGAACCTTGACTTGCTGTTGATAAGTCAAGCATAACTGTGGCAACTCTTTCTTTCCCGTAAAGTGTTTTAATAGCCTTTTCAGCTTCAGGGAGTTTTCCTTGCTGTAAAATAATACATGGAATTTTCTCAGAAAACCTACAAAAAATTACTGCATTAAACTCTTGACAAATACATATTAGTTATATATGTATAATATGTATGTACTATGTTGGCTTCTATACCAAAATCTTAGTATCACAACACTCAAGTTTCAATTCAGTTTGAAGCATTAAGTATATCTTAACATACATATAAGACACATCATTTATATACAATATGTATGATTTGTGGGATTATGTTGGAAAGTGAATCTGCCTTAATTGCAATCAATCCTAGCTTGTGATAATTATGTCCTCTTTGGAGATTACCTACATTTCAGCCCCAAGAGGGCGTTTAGCTTTGGAGCCTGAATACTTCAAAAACGACTTTTTTTCAAAGATACTTCTGGGATACTTATAGAATGCTTCCAATACGTATTTGAAAAGTATCCAATGTTTTTAATTTTTTTTTCTAAGAATTGGCTTCGATACTTGATTAATGCATTTTATGCACACTTTTAGCATAGTTAATTGGATTGTTTACCCCTTTTTTAGTGCATAAATATTCATTTTTAGCTTAGTTTTGTTTTGGTAAATGAGTCATAAAAGAGGGATTAGTAAGAAATGACCTTAATTATATATGTTTTCATTGATATTGATTAATCTTCTTTGAATAGGTAGATGAAGAGATAAACCTAGGCAAAGAGCTTTCGTAACAAGAAGAATCCCCTCAGTGCAGATCAACAAAGTTGCAAATAACTACTTTAACTGCCATTCGCTCAGCACATATAGCTTTGCCGAGCGAAATCATTCCAGAGAGCGATGATAGATCTAACGACTAATCTGCCCAACGAATTACATTTCGCTGAGTGAATGAATGCAGATCTGGAAAATTCAGCAAGTCAAGAATCAACTCAAAATTGAGTGTGCTTTCTCCATGGGCCTTCTATTACTTTTGTAGTATTGAACACTACATATAGGTGTTTGTACAGTCACTTTAGAGGGAGACCTTTTTTAGTTAGTTCACCTAGTTTTCATTTTCTTTGAACACTTTCCAAATTTTCCTTTTATAATTCCAAGTTTCTCTCTAGTTTCTATTGTTCTTTACAAGCTTTCTTCTACATTTGGGGCATTTTCAGATTCGGCAATTTAATTCAGTTCTTGTTTCCAATTTCTAATCAATTTTCTTTTTCTCCAAAGGTTACCCATCTGAAAGCATCATTTGTTGTCAAGATGTATAAAGTATTATTAAAAGAAGAAACAAAGAAGAAAAACATGGGAACCAAACCAATTCATTCTTTTTATTCTCTTTACTTTCCAATCATGCAGGTTAATTTTCTGCACTTAATTGTTTTCTTTATGGCTTTCTAGATTGCTAGGTTAATTTTCTGATCTGATTCTTGGTTCATTGGCTGATATTTGGTTTTCTATAGTTCTAAATGTTCATATTTCAATGTTCTTGAAGTGTAATTGATTTTGTTTGCTGAAACTCTTTCAATTACATGATTGCTTCTTCTTTTTTTTCCAATTGAATCCATAACTCTAATTTTAATTGAATAGGGTGGATCAATTCCTATTAGCAATTTGAAATATGAATGTTTAGGAATTCATGTGAGTAATGTTTTGTGGTCCCAAATAGTCCTAGAATTCATCAATACACAATGAACTAAGAAGAAGAATAGAGAATTAACCACTGGTTTTCCTAGATTTTAGAATAATCAAAATAACAACAAAATCACCAAACATAATTCTAAAATTGAAAATAAGACTAAACACCAATGCTCTTTGTGTGTGAATACGATCTAGGTTAATCCTTAATACTATATTAATTGTAAAATCTTGTTTGATGCACTTAAGCAACTAGAGTGATCATCAATACTTCCAAATAGTAAGCATGTCTTAAAGTTGCTTGAGCAGCCATATTGTTCCTCATGTTATGAGAGGAATTGGGGTGAATAGTCCTTCATTCGTTCTTTGAAGAGAATCAAAATAGATCCAAAAAGGGTTGAATATTTGGTTTACGTACATTACTTTCAACTTATGTCTAGGAAGAATAGGAGGTATTATTGTGTAAAAAATAAATAAATAAATAAATAAGAGACTGGGTTGTGGGACATTAGTGGAGATATATTCACATAATAATGGTTTTGAGCTTATTGAATTGGTATCTGTTATGTGGCCAACTCCGAAAAACACATTATGAACTCCCAAAAAGAACCAACACATAATATCACTGAATTGTATTTTTGTTAGTCTTGTAGCAGATAAACACAGCACCGTCAAAGGAAAAAATGTTCCTTTCACACAGGTATAACTCCTGTCAAATTGACAACAATACATCCCATAACCCCCAAGGTTTGTCTTAATATATAGACCAACCTCCAAACACTATCATCACACCTAACATCCTTAACTACCCTGCTCCTATTTTTTTAATTTCCTCCTATAATAAACCTTCCAAATCTTTTCCTGGTTCTGTTGACCCTGGTGTCTGACAGTATCTTGTGAACCAAATTAAGAAATTATCTTTGTGAATTGTAAGTGTATGGACTTAATACTTATTTTTAAACCAAATTAAGAAATTATCTTTGTGAATTGTAAGTGTATGGACTTAATACTTATTTTTAGTTCTACTGAAGATATTTTTATTGATGCAGCTACCCAAGACTGGTTATGATATAGCCAGAAACTATATCTTTTTTGTTATTAATTTGTAAATTGCATTAATAATAGATATAAATTGAGGATAAAAAATCAATGTCTCTTTTTGTATCAATATTTTGCATGTATATAAAAATCTAATAATTGTATTTTAAAATATTCAAAATGTAGTATCCTATATTTCAAAAAATTATTCTGTCTCCATATCTGAACTTCAAGGATTTTGTCTCACAGTCGAGAAGTGGACAAAATAGAACTTACAAAATTTGGACAACTCACACTTTACAATCTAATTTGTAGGATTGAGTCAGATATATAAAACAAATATTTGACAGAAAAAATAAAAAATATTGATGTGATGCGTCCAAAATAGTTTTTACTGTAGTTTAACTGTCATTAAGGAGTAAAATCTTCCCTGACAAAGGATACTACAGAATTGCAGGAAAACCTGATAAAGCCAGCGTGGACTTTCTGGAGAAATTGCCATTCCTAGTGCTAGCAGAACAGATGGAACTACTGCAATGCCAAACATTGTCCTCCACCTGATAAAATATAATTAAAAAATAAAATGAGCTAGAGGAAATAGAAAACTAACCAGCAAATGTATCTGGATCCCCCAGGAAGAAAATATATCGAAAACCATGAAGACTATGGAAATATGAATTTAACTTCAAAACTAACACAAATTAACCATGAAGAATAATTTTTGACAGAAATATGCGCAAAGGTGTAAAACTTTCCGGTGAATACATACATATTGGGTCCAAGCTATTACTTCTATAATGTGAAAATATCAAGTCTAATTTCAAATATTGATAAAAATTAAGCCTCAAATTGGATTAACAAGATTTTGTGCACCACATTTTCATTTTGCTTGTTGAATACTTCATTATCCTTTATTGTAGTTTCCAAATTTCAATCTCTAAAGTATGAATCAGTAACTGCACTTTTAATGCAAATCATATTTCTGTCAGGGGAATTTATTAGCATAACATTTGCTATTAGTTTGTGTAGATTGGAAAGTATTGCAGAATATTTTATATCAATTGGTGTCCACTGCAGAATATTTGTTATTGGTACAAATTTATTGGTTACAAATCTTGTACAGCTATAATTATGTAATTATATTCATAAGTAGTTAGAAGATCTGCACGATAGCATTTATAATAGCAAGTTTTAGGGCTAAAAATCAGATTGTACCATCACTATTTAAGTGGGGATGGGGTGTGTAAGTTTTCACCTAACATCTTTTTGAGCTGTTTATTTCTCCAGAGAAGAACACACACTTGTGATCTGCATCTTTTCTAAGTCTAATATTATAAACTAAAGAAATCAAACTACTAATGTTTAACTCCAATAAAATCCCTGACATCAATTCCTATTGAGAAAATACTTGGGATATAGATACGAACAGAGGAATGATTTCTCTCTTCTATGATCATGTTTCCTTCTATCACTTCATTTATTTCCCACAAAAAAATATCTCTACTTCTAGCATTTTACCGTCTCTATATGATATTAATCACCAGAAGAAACAAACAGCTCAAAAAGAGGTTAGTTTAAAACTTACACACCCTATCCCCACTTAAAAGAGGAAAGAAAAAAGCGGTAAGGTGAAACAAGTCAATACCATAAAGGGTTTCCAGCCAGAGGCAGCCCAGCTACCAGTGCCACAAGAATCCCAATACATATAAAAAGTTGATTAACAGAACCTAGTGCACCACGGACTTCGGTTGGTGAAATCTGCCCATAAGAAGGATACGTAGATAGATATCTTATATTATCTTATGTAGACATAATCACAAAGATAAGAATAACTAAAAAAGCACCTCAGATATGTATAATGGTACTATAGCAGATGTAACACCAATTCCTACACCAGCAAGTAACCGACCAATGATCATTGGCTGAACACTCTGTGCTGTAGCACTGTAAATTTATCATAGCTTATAATGTCAGATTTCAAAAGTATAGAAAGATAAAACCCTGTCCTAAATACTAACTTACAGACCTAAGAAATGCTCCAATTGCTAGAGGGATTGCAGCTAATTGAAAAGTCCTAGTTCTTCCAAATTTGTCAGCCAATGATCCGCCAGTAAATGAACCAACAGTGGCACCAGCAAGAAGTGTGCTGACAATCCAGCCTGTTCAGGGATTTTTCACTCATGATAATCAAGAGAAAATGATTGATGGAGCATATGCAAATCAAGTTAGAACTTCTAAAATGTTAACAGTAACAGAGTGGGACTTATATGCTGGAACTTTTAATAAAATATTCATTCAAACTAGCTTTCGTAGAGCTTATTACAAAGTGGTCTAGGCCTAACTCAACTGTACAAAATTAGCTTATAAGTCAATGTGGGACTTAAGTTTTTCCCAACAAAGCTGGGTTAATTTTCTGCTTATGTTAAGAGTACCATTAGCATGTACACTATAGTCATGAATACTGAAAAACTTCCATTTATGAGTGCACAAAACAAATTGCATTTTCATTTATAAAAAATTTTCTTTACTTGTTAAATCAATAAAAAACTTCAAATTAATATACATAGGTAGATAGATAGATAGATCAATACACACACATATATAAAACATAAACCTTGTAGAACAGTATTTTCAGTTATTCCTAGATCCTTTGCGAGGTATTCAAGAGCACCATTTACCACCCTACATCAAACATCAATTGTCAGAGTTATCCAACACAAAGATATTATTCAATGAAAAATAGTCAGAGTTATACACGAAAACATTATAACATAGATAGCAGCACAAACAAATGACTTGACGCATTATAGTCCATTGACCCATATACAAATAGGAAGAGGTTATACATACCCAAGATGGTAGCCAAATAGAATGGCTCCAAGGCAAGCAACACCAACATAGGGTAGCACAGTTCCAGAAGATTTGCTTTGAAGGGTAGTTGGGACAACATCCTCAATGTTTCCATCTGCAACTCAATTTACTTGCTATGAGTATCTGTAAGAACATATAAATATATGTAACAGCTAGAAAGTTATCAAATTGCAATTCAAATCTGAATTGTCAAGCTAACTTTTGCATTGTGAATTATAAAATTATATAGAATCCTAAGAGGCAATGAAAAAAAATTGAAATATATTGTATAAATGGCACATCTTGTGTAGTTCTCAACGTAATATGTTTAAACTAGAAATTGATAAAAACATCTTAACCATAGGTCTCACAATAAAATCACAAGTCACAAGTGAGTGTGTGAAGCTTCTATTTCATAAAACTAAAAATGAAGCAATGGAAAACCAAATAAAATGCATTGAACAAAAACAAAGCAGAAAAATAATCAAATGCATTCAGATCTGCTCCACCATGTCCTTATGAGAAATGGTTAAAGAAAAGTAAAACAGAAAATAAGTAATAAAAGGATGTAATTTGTATTAATGATACAGAATCACACAGATTCATTCACATATTGCCCAATCCAAAATCAACTACTATGAATCACATGACATGTATCACTGGCTAGCTGAATCGAACCATATTGAGTGTTCAAATCACAAATACAAGGGAGATTTACACTGTAAGCTGATAAACGTGGCAAAAGTTGTTCATAGATTTTGCAACTTTGGCAATTTTTAGCATTAAAAAATCTGTGTTTTCAGAATCATCACATATGAAACAGCAAAAACGTAAGCATACTAATACCATTCGTACTATAGAGACAATATTAAGAGCCAACAAGCAAAAAAAAAAAACGATTGCTAACATCACAGACAAGTATAGCCTTGCTAGAAATAAAACATCAATAAATTCAACAAAAAATCAAGTTTTTTCCAAGAAAGCCAAAATGGCATCATTAAGCAAAACAACACATGGTCCATCTACATGAACCAAGTACATTATATACACAGAGAAATGCAATCCGAAAATATTTCACAATAGCTAATAAACCAAACAAATCAAAGCCATCAGCAACTGCATACAAACCAGTAGCCATAACCCTCATTGATCTGGGCTTAACGGATGACCCAAAACTGCCACCAAAACCAACGCTAGTACCAATTAGTTTAGTTTCCATAGTGGCAGAACCAAGCCTTAACCCGCAAAGATCGGTGTTATTCTTTGCCATGGTCACTCCACTACGTCTCAAAACACTCCCATTTCTGAACTCCACAAAATCCACCAACCCCCTTCGTTTTGGAACCCCCAAAGTTGCTCCTTTAACTCCAAAAGTTGATGCATGCATGCTATCTGATAGAAAATTCAAATACCCATTAAATCAAAACATAGAATTTTCGACCAATTGTATGTAAATATACAAAATATGTTGAAAATGGTGCGGAGAAATAAAGATGAAAAAAAAAAAAATGCCACCGCTAATGCAATTGAACAAGATGGAAGCGTAAAAGAAAATGAAGTAACAGATGGATTACCTTGTAAAAGGGTGACACAGAAATACGAAAAGGGTGATGAAAGTTTTGTACTTTTTGAGTGTTGACGTTCACTATGAAGAGATCAAGCAATTTTTTTTTCGGGATTTGCGTTTTCTGAAGGATGGAAGGAAGGAACTTCGAAGGAATCTCTTGAGTGAAACCAAACACCAAGACGAAGCTGGCGAAGATTTCAACTTATTCTAAAAGAAAATATTAAGATAAATGATTTATCCAATATAATAAGCGCTAACTCATCAGCACGTGTTTCTTCGACTCATCATCAGATTCCATTTTGATTAAATTATTATGTTAAACGTTTAAGAATTTGATTTCTGACTAATATTAGTTTAATCCTAATTCAACTCACATTGTTTGTGGAATGTCTATAATGTCCTATAAAAAAAATCTAGTAATTCTTTTTGGAAATTTTTATAAAAATTTTAAAAACTATATTAAGAATATTTTTTCATAATTACCCATATAAAAAATTATATTACAATATATATATATATATATATTAAACGCTAAAGTTTAACATTGATAGCAAAAGTATTTTTTACGATAAACTCTTAACTTTATAATTACTTGAAAATCATGTTTGGAATAATTTACGTATTAAGGTTTTTATATAGTTGTTATAGATATAAAAAGAAATAAAAAAGGACATGAGTAATTAATTATATTAGATTGTTTGAATGAGGTATTGAGGAAATTATAATGGAATTTTTAAAAATTAAAAAAAAAATTATCTAACTCAATTGAAGTGAATTATCCTAAAAAGTAGTTTTTCATTCTCTTGAACATTCGAAAAGAGGTTCCCTTAAACTTTTTACTCATTATCTTTCAAAAGAAAGTTTTGCTAAATTTAGACTCTATTAAAACCACTTCATGTGTTTTTTTTTTCAAATTATTTCCTAAAATTAATTATTTCATGTAATATTGGTAAATTTTTACTATTATCTAAATTAAAAATATTAAGACTGTTGGTCTAAATATAAAAATAACTCATAAATCACATTTGCTCTGGTTGAATTAAATCCATGAACTAACTTTTATAACTAATAATGATAGTACCTGAAAATTAAATTGATATATTAGAATTTTATCCCACCGACATTTTATATAAATTTTACTATCAAAAATAAGTCTTAGGAATAAATTTTAATTTCAATTAAAAACAACCCCGTAAACATCTAAAATTTACTCATTGTTTATTTCCAAGAAAATCAGAACATATACTTATCATTGATGCCAAAAAACAAAAATTCAGAAGAATAAACGGTATCGAGAAAGAAAAAAACAAAAATAGAAACACAGAGGATAGGATTATCTTACGTGGGAATTTTACGAATAGATTACCGAATGGGGAGTTGCGTTGGCGTTGTTAAGAGAGTGCACGTTGGAACTGCTGTCTCTGCTGGAACAGTGTTTTTTTCTTGAGGCGCTGCATGAACAGGTCCCAGCTATAACTCCTGGACCACAATTTTCTGTCTAGTGTTTGGTTTTTTTTGCATGCATTTTTTGTCTTATTTTCAAAAAATCTTCATGGTGAGCAAAGAAATAGTCTAACCTATTATGGATTAGGTTGTTAAAAATATAATTATTTTTATGTTTAATATATATAATATGTATAGACATGTGTAATAATTTTATCACGTTTACAATTTATTATAAATATATATTTTTAATCTTTTTGTTATAACTATTATAACTAATAGAAAAGACTAACTCTTGAGATATATTTATCTTTTTTTATAGTTTTAAAATATAATTAAAAATAAAATAAAAATATAAAATGAGGGCAGGGAAACTTTCAATTATAGTATGTAACATCTCATATTTTTATATAATAGTAACTCTATCACATATAAATAATATAATAGATTTAAATATAAATATTCAAATATTTATTATAGTATTTCAAAATAAAATTGTCTTAATAGAAATATTATTATAATTATAAAATAAGATTTCTCTATTAGAGGAGTCACACATTTATCAAATCTTCTGCTCACGTGTAATACACGATCATGACAGACTTAAAAACAAAACAAACATCACAAAAAAAATGGTAAGCTAGAAAGTAAAAAAAGTGTATTTTCATAAATTAAATTTCTATCTCAACCAAACAACAACAAATCAAACTTTCATAATTCATCTCATACATCATATTATCATTAAGACATCACTCTTGTGACACAGTTAATCCATATGATCTGGTCTAACGGATTCTTTTTCACAATGTGGCGCATTCATATGAATCCTTTAACCCATATGATCTAGTCTAATGGGTTCTTTTTCACATTGTAGTACAGTCATATGAATCTTTTAACCCACATGATTTGGTCTAACCGGTACTTTTTTCACATTGTAGTGCAATCATATGAATCCTTTAATCCATATGATCTGATCCAATCGGTTTTTTTTCACACTGTGGCGCAGTTATATGAACCTCCTTCAACTCTCACCACCTAGTCATCTTCATCTATTATCCCAGTGACTAATAGAGTCAAGATACGATCTCAACGTGAATATGTCTTGATCACACACCACATCATTCACAAGCATTGATACTACATCATACAATACATAAACACTCATAAATTTCATCCAAATTCATCCAATACATACTTAATAAAACAAGTAATTACAATATCTACTAAAAACATTCAAACAATCTTCCCGTACCCAAATTCACATAACAAATAAATATCATATCTACTAAAAACATATAACTAGCTTCCCTTGCCAAATATCTATCAAGTTAGATAAATTTCTATTTCAAAGTAGACAAACATTAGAAAAAATGCAACTAGCTTCCCTTATCCAAATTCACAAGACAAATAATTATAATATATATTAAAAACATACAACTAGCTTTCCTTATCAAATATAATCATGTTAGATAAATTTCTATTTCAAAGTAGACAACATTTACAAAAAAGCATGCAACTAGCTTCCCTTACCCAAATTTACAAGACAAGTAATTACAATATCTATTAGAAACATACAATTAGTTTTCTTTACCCAAATTCACAAGATGAGTAACTACAATGTCTATAAAAGCATACAACTAACTTCCCTTATCCAAATTCACAAGATGAGTAATTATAATATCTATAAAAACATGTAACTAGCTTCCCTTACCTCTATAGAGTAGAGATACTCAAATGAGTTCCAAAAACCTAAAATCACGGGCAACCTAACTCTCCTCAAGAATATGATTGGATACTCTTGCTCTACTCAATACCAAGAATCTAAGGGTTACCTCTCATCGTCAGTTTGACAAGGAACGAAAACCAAATTTTAGAAAAAAGACAAAGAAAAGGAAAAGAACAACTTTTGAGAGAGAGAGTTGGTAGTTTTATAAAAGTAAAACAAAATATCTTCTTAGAAAAAGCTAGTGATTGTTATAAAAATAAAAACTAAATAACTAATTTTTCTATTTATTTAATTTTTTTTGTTAAAAAAATATTTAGGTGTTATCTTATTTATCTTTAAAACTAAATTTTAGGTTAATTTTTATTTTGGAGCTATTTTCTAGGATACTGCATATATGAAGTTATAAATAAATGATAAAAAATATTTTTAAAAATAATAAATAAAAATAAATTTTACTTATTTTTTTCACACGTGATATTAATTTTAGTACAATGTTTTTATTTTTTAAAGAAGAAATTAAGTTATGTTTTGAAAATATAAAACAATTACCTAATATTTTCTATTGTGAAATATTATTGGTTGAAGAATTAATTAATTCAAGATTCAGTTATTATGACTATGATAAGAAAAAAAAAAAAACTCGAAGTTAAAAGTTAAACATCTTTTCAAATTTGTAGGTAGGTCCAGTCAAATGAAAAGAAAGAAGTGTCTAATCAAATATAAGATTTTCTAATAAAAGTATAAAAGAAAAAAATATGATAAAGGAGTTGTGTTTTAAGAATTTCGATATTTTTTAAGTTTTCTTTAAAGAATTGAAATTGGTACAAGTTCAAGTTTGATATATGTAATCTTCTTTTTTAAGTTAGAAGTAGATTAACCACATGAAATCTAGAAATACAAGAGATAAGAGATATTTATACAAAATATTTTTATACTGATTCGTCCTATAATTCAAATTATGGCTAGTTATTGATCAATACGGTTAAGTTTCACTAAATATATTAAAATTGCAAAAATACAAGTGAATATTGTTTGTATCTTATTCGCTTCTAGCTAAAACAATTTAAGTATTATTTGGAAACACATTTATTCATGGCTAACAATCCTGAATATTTTTTGGAACGTAGTCACTCCCAATTAAAGTTGAGTATTATTTGGATATCAGTTATTCCTAGCTAAATCAAGTATTGTTTGAATATAGTCACTATTGACTAAAACTGAGTATTCTTTGAAATAGATTCACTCTTATCTTAAACAACAGAGTATTGTTAGGAATACAGTCACTATTACCTAAGACTAAGTATTCTTTGGAACATAGTCAGTCTTGGCTAAAACACAAAGTTTTACATAAAAAGTGATCTAAAGCTCACAAGGTTGTTCACTAAAAAGAAAAGATATGTCTTAGGACGAATAAAAAGATTATGCAATCTTCTAGATAGTTAAGAACACAAGCAGTGTTCTTCCTCACAACTATAATGGTAAGGATTAATTAAGAAATTCAAGAGCTTTCGCATTATTATTGCAAAACTTTTGCTCTCCTTCTTCAAAGTGATATTTTATAATAGAGCTGAAAATAAGATAGTTTATTGCTTATTCTTTGGAATCATTGTGAGGGTCTTCTTTTGCTATTGTGTTTAACCATGCTTAAAGCTTCGAGATGCATTAAATTATCTTATCTTTAACATTAAATATGTGTGCCTTCTTTAAAAAATCCTCTCGAACACACGACAAAGTTAAACCGGCCTAGATAGGTAGCTTATTTCCTCTTCAACAAAAAACAAAGGACCTAAAATAACTAGTCGACTCCTGCAACACTAACATACTATGATTTCTATAAAATTTGTTTGTGTGGAGCAACTTTCAGCACATTACAGGTGGCAATCTCATTACATGGCTCTATACATGCCAACTCAGAAGTAGGGTCATCTCAATCAAATATGTACATGCAAAATGAAGATATGTACTGTTGATCAACAACAAGAAAAATCTCAAAGACAATTACAAAAAAAAAAAAAAAGGAATTTCTAAATAGTATAAAAGGAATCCCCAAATAGTATAAAATTGAATAATTGTAGTTGTCAAGTCATAAACTTAATAATTGTAGTTACGAAGTCATAAAAGTAATAACGGTGGTTAGTTGGTGTGTATAATGTAAATTGTCTTTAATAATATGTGTGTCTATAGAAAGAAGTCTTCAAGATAAGAGAAGACAGAGTCTGTTGTATTGATGTATGCTTACTAAAACTTTTTCTAAATAAAATCTTTGAAGATGTTCTCATAATCCTTTTCTTTTGTAAGTTTTTCTTCAATATTCATTATGTTTTCAAATTCATTATATATTAACAATAATAATATTAATAAAAATAATAAAATAATAATAATAGTATTGAATATATTAATAAAAATAATATTACCACTAATAATAATATTAATAAAATTAATAAAAATAATAATAATAATATTCAATATATTAATAATAATATCATTATTATCATTAATGTTCTAGCCTCTAGCCCAAATAGAAGATGCCCTTCCTATGAGATATTTTGGTATCGGTATTAAATCTTAACAAATTAATAAGAATGTCCATCGTGGAATATGGTTAAGAGGAGTAACAGTTTACTGAGGTTGTAATTTATTAATTAAATTGGGCTCCCTAATTGGGCCTCTTAATTGGACTTTTCCTTATGAGCGTACATTTATTCAATTTCACATTATAAGTGGGTTACTTTTAGTACTCCCATTATTTTATTTTGGGCCTAACATATACCCTCGGCCCAGGCAGTACACAAGCTCAAACACACTTAGAAACTTTATCTAAATGTATTACAACAACACAAATATATATTACAATGGGAAAATCAACACCAAGACAACATCCAAAATTAACCAAGACAAAAAAGAAAGACTTCCATGAACACTATGGTGGCTGTATGATGTTCCAATCAATCAAAAGCAAGCAATATTGACTCCAAGATTGAGGCTATCAATACCCAAGTTCGTCCGGATAATTTTAAAAATAAATTAATTAATTTAAATGTGTTGTCTACAATAAATAAAAATAAAAAATATATACACTTGATTAGTTTAAGTTTTTATAAAAAATAATAAAGCAAAAAAAGGTTGAATTTATCCATTAACTTTTATAAATAAATAAAAATAATAAATAAATAACATAAAAATATATATATATATATATATATATATAAAAATAACAGAACTTAAAATAATAAGATAAAACAAAAATAATAAAAAGTAATAAATAAAGAAATTGAGACTGTTTATTCCTTGATCTGCACGTTCAAGTCAATTTTAAAATTAAACTCACGTTCCCCACTTCACAGTAAATAAAAAAATATAAAAAATAATAATAACAACAACAGAAATATAGACGTTGTGAAATGGCTCCTTCCCACTTTTCACATTTCTATTTTCACGTAAGTCACCTTTTTTGATAACTGCTATCATTCATATTATAAATGACCCAATCCTCACTTAGAAAGGAGGGACAAAAAAAAGGACAAGAACATAAATAAAGAAAAAAAAAAAAAAAAAAAAAAAAAAAAAAAAAAAAAAAAAAAGGCAAGACACAGATAAACACAAGAAAAAAACACACAAAAATAGCACATAAAAGAGGACGAATAAAAAGATAATAAAAAGAGTATTAAAAAAGAAAACCAATATAGAAAGAGAAAAACCTTTTTTTCAAGACATCAAGCTTTTGAAGAATCAAATTTTAGATATAATTTTAAAATTTAAAATTGAAATGCATTTAAGGTTTATAATTTTGTTGCTTGGTTCTTGAATGATAAATATGTTGACATGAAAAAAAGAAAAAACTTTCAACTCTTTTTTTATTTATCTTATTTTAACGCCACCGTGTACGTTCCACCTTAATGTTGCCATGCACCTGCACCATGGCTCCTTCCAACCCCGTTCTCCACAACACCCCTCCTCTCCTATAATCACCAAAGAAATCCAAAGTCAAAACATCTTTAGAAGGCCCCACCTCTAAACCAAATAGAGTCAGACTTTCTCTTCTCTATAAAAGCCTTTTCCACTGTACCCCTATAAGCATGCAAAACGTCAACACTTCCGCTCTGCCCCGTAACATCATGAACGCATCACACCACCATGGTTACTCTAATCCTCACTGCACCACTTGCCACCACGCATAACACCTCTCTCTCAACAGCATCCAACTTCACCACTAAACCTCTATGTCACCTCGACCATGCACCTCCCACAAGCCCATGCCAAGTCCCACCTCACCCACGGTCTCTTCACCAAAGTCCCACCATGCATAGACTTCCACGTAACTCAAGGACCACCTTCATTCTTCCATGCTTCAACCACAACGCCCCCAACTCACCCACCACGCATGCTAGCTGCCACACTGCACAACACATTCCCCACCATGACGCCAAGCACCTATGCAACCTTAATCACGACATCCTTAACCTCCAACCAAACCTAACCACTAAACAACACCATCCACCACCCAAAACTCCACCACGTTTACCACCAAAAATTGCACCTGAAACAGTCTCCAAAACCGCCCTAAAAAAGACCCAAAAAACTGCACCTCGCCACACCTCCATAATCACTCCGCTCACCTCTAAAACAGTCTCGAAACAGCCCCAAAAAACTGCACCTTCGCTGCTCTACCATGCTTCCACCGAACTTCAACCTGTTGTCATGCATCTCGCTTCCATCATACACCTCCCAGCAGCGTCTTCCACCACACACCACACCAACCGCACGACACCACGCACTTCCAAACACCCTCCAACACCGAACCTTACCACGCTAACTCCCACCACATGCCACCATCTCGCAACACCTCTAAACGCACCTCCGTCGCACCTCCAAGTGCCACCCACTGCACCGCCGCCGCTCCTCTTCGCCGCCGCTGCCGCTCCTTCCTCACCGCCACCTCTTTGGGTTGATAGACCTAACATAGGTTTGAAGGAAGGTGATGGTGGCTTAGGGTTATGGAGTTTGGGTCTTCCTATTCGTACCCTCCACATTACCATTGTACCTCCAACCTAAAAAAAATAATAAAAAAAGATTCTAAGCCTTTTTGCCAGCCTAATATTTTGCAAAAAATCTTTTTTTATTTGTGTAGCATGTTTTATTTTTTATAATTTTTTCTTTAATTTTTAATAAAATAAAATTTAGATGTCTAAGCTTTGGAAATAATCTTTTGGGTATTATATTTTCTAATAATGTTATATATCAAATGATCGCATGCGTCATACGATATTTAATATTATTATTCTAAGATTTTTTAAATATCAAATGATCACATATGTCATACGATATTTAATATAAAACTTTGGAAATAAAATTTTAGGATATTATATTTTCTAGTAATGCTAGATATCAAGTGGCCACATGCGTCATACGATATTTAATATTGTTATTCTAAAATGTTTCTTAAATATCAAATAGTCGTACGCGTCACGCAATATTTAATATGAAACTTTGAAAATAAATCTTTTAATATCAAATAAAAAAAATTTACAAAAATGTCATAAATAAAAAATATCAACCCAACAAACAATCTTATCTATTAGAACTACGTGATCTCTGATTTTCCATTACGAATGGAAATACATAGGAGGAAGGTCAATCCTTGTCGGGTTTAAAAAACCAAAAAATATTTTATTCGTTTCTTTAATTTCATTTTTGGGAAAAATAAACATTTTAGAAAAACACATTCATTTTACTCGTTCAATTAAAGGTACCATCACAGGATGGGCGTTGTAGGGTGCTAACACCTTCCCTACACGTAATCGACTCCCGGACCTTAATCCGGTTTCGTAGACCATTTTCTTTTTCTTTGATTTTTCCATAGTTTTTCATAATAAAATATGGCGGCGACTCCTTTTCCTAATATTTGTAATTTTTTTTGTTCTCTTTCGGGATCGTTGTTCCCGTCGTGATTCAGGTCGCGACAGAGGTTCAAGGTGAATCTTTCATAAACCTCTCAAAGACTTAGAATTCTTGCTCTCCCGTGCTCTCACAAGTGAAAATATTAAGTTTTCTCACAATTCGAAAAAAGTTGAATCGTGTACGCAATCTGCAAAACTAGTTTATTTATAGCTAATTTGCGCCAAGTTAAATCAATCGATTGTTTTGGAAATCAATCGATTGATTTTACTAAAGTGCAAATCAATCAATTGATTCTTAAAAGCAATTGATTGTTTTCACATTGCAGTAAAAAAATTTCACTAAAACTTGTTTGAAAGCAGATTCATCCTTAGTTCATTTGGAGTTCTTGTATGTACTTATCATTATGAAAGCAAACAAATACACTCCTAAGACACAAAACACTAACCCAAACCAAACTTGACATGGATTGTTTCATCAAATCTTCAAGCATGGAGTTTTGCTAACAATGTTCCCCATTACTCCTTTATTTTTCTATGATTTTAAGTCTCTTTTCCCTCATTTTACCTACCTTTACCTAGATCCTATTACATCTCTCACGAAGTCGTCTTGATCTTTGTGTGCTTGTTATTCATTTGTTGTAAATATTATAGTCTTGTTAAGCCTATGATAGTGTTTGCTTGCATGAGTTCGTTGAGTGGAAGTACAAATATAAACACTTGATAGTTGGAGAGTGTCTAATGAAAATGCTTCATTCTTGATTCACCCTTTGATTTAAGTTATCTTGTCTACTAAGATACAACATTTTCCAGTCACATTTCTCTTGATTATTGATTTCTTGGGTGTTGTACTTTGCTAGCTAATACACATTCCTACTATTGATTTTCTCTTAATCTGCTACGTGTTTGTTTTCTATGATCATAAATGTTTTCCTAGGAATGCAAAAAAGAAAATTGTGGGGTATTTGATAAGCATATTGTTACTCAAACTTTGATGCTTTAATTTTAGTGTTCTTGGACTGTAATCAATAATGAATCAACTGCTTTAATCGAGATTCATCTAATTGAATTTATTTGGACCTTAACTGCTATTTCTACTAATCTTGCATTTTTACACACAGTAGATTGTCTAACAGATATACACATTAGACAGTTTGACTAGACAATCTAGTGGTTACATGGAGTAGACTGTCTAGCAAATCATCTGACAAGACTCGGCTGAAGAAAACACCTCAACATCAAGTGAAATGAAGACAAGGTTGTAGAAAGAGTATGATGCATTGAACATAGACTAGACAGTCTCTAAGACAATACCATTAAATGATGTTCTTGGACAATTTACAGTGGGATGCACTATTTTGAAGAGAAAATATGTTGATTTGATAACTCTGTTATCTTCTAAAGAAGTAAGTCTTAATTATGCACACATCTTCTACAAAGATACTCTTTTAATTTCTACAAATAAAAATCCTTTGTTCAACACGTCAAAAAAAGGGTAAAACAGAGCCAGATCTCCTTTGATTATTTTACAATATCTTTGTCAAAAATTTTGATTGTGTTGAGCTTGATTGAATAAAGATCTAATGCACGTATATGGAACAAGAATTGAAAACAAAATATTTGAAAGAAAAAGCGAAAATGAAAATCTACAACATAACTAGAAAGAAGATATTTGTGAGTTAATATGTGACACAAAGGAAACAACTGATAATTGTGAAAGCAATATCTGAGACATAATTCTGAGTTGAATTTGTGGAGAAAGGAGATTTTAAATGAAGATTATTTCAGAGGTAGAAGAATAGACACCTCCAAATAACACACTTTAGACGTGATTTTATTTTCTTGTAGTAATTCTTTTACTTTTGTCTTCTACGTAGAAGGCTAAACTCCTTTGAATTGACTCTCTTGTGATTTTCACAATGTGTTCTGAGGTTTTTGTTCAAAAAAGTTTTGTTCTCAAGTTATTTATAATAGTTGTGCTTTATTGTTGGTCATTTTGAAATTTATTTTTTGGAAAAAAATTTAAACGTTTGTTGAGAATTCGATTGTTTCTCTTTAAGTATAGTTCTTAGTTAATTCACTTACTTTAATCAATTTGTTGTATACTTAGAGACGAAGTTAGATACTCAATACATGATTTTGTTGAATTTGATTGATGTTTGTTTGATTAAGTTTGACTATATGAAGATAATTAAAGAATAATAATCTAAAGATAACTAATGAAGAATTCAATGTGAATGAGTCTGAAAGTTAACTTGCTTTCTTTAAAATTTAAATCATATACTCTAATTTTTTGCGCAACAATTCTTACATCTCCTTTACTTTATTGTTATTATTAACTTTCATTAGTTGTAAATAAGTTTTGAATATTAAGGGATTGAATTTAGTATTAAATTCATTTGGGAGACCATTTGGAATTAATTTTATTCTATCTATACTATATTTTTTAATTGTTAAATAGTCTTTCACTGCATTAGACAATCTATATTAAAATACATTTAATTTTTTCGTAAAACAACAATAATCACTTATTTAAATAAATTATCATATAGTTTTGTTTTATATAGCTTATGATTATAGTTTATTTAGTGATATGCTGTTGAGTACATTACAAATCCTAAAATTACGTTTGATAGATATTTGAGACTCATTTAAATTTCTAATTGTTTCCCATGAAATATGTATATATATATATTTTACGTTATGACTAAAGTTTATATAGAAATGATAGAGTTCCTTTATACGTACCCTATTATAGATTAATATTACTAGTACTTAGTTTCTTACACTCTATACATGTGTAAATTTATGCTCATTTATCTATTGATCTTATATTTTTTATTACCTCTTTCTCAAGATTTTTATGTTCGTTACCCTTTATGTCTGTGATTCTGCCCCTTCAACTCCTACTTTTTTTATTTGCATCTTAGGACTGATTTTTTAATGTGATCACTTAAGTAAATATTCGTCAAATGGGTGCATTTCGAAATCAATTGGGACAAAAGTTTATGATTATGGAATGCAATAACCAGAGACTAGAGGAAAATAAATGAATTTTCAACTTTTTAATATTAATATTTTGTCCTTGTTGTTATTTTTCATGTGTAGTTTTTGCTAAATAGAAACTAAACATATTGATATTGTGGATAAATTATTATTATTTGAAATTAATAATAACAATAATCTAAAAACCAAAATCTAGTTTTAGTTTTAATTTTAATTTTTTGTAATCTTAAAACTCCAGGAACAAATCCTACAAGAATGACAAGGATGCACTAACAATCACAAAACCGGTTCGTGCAAAATTAGTTTGATTTACTTCTGGTTCAATATTTCATTAGATGAAACTAAACTAAATTAGAGGTAATTAAGAAAAATTTTATTTTAATGATCCATTAAATCTTTTACGGAGTTTAATTATGTACAAAATTATATTTTGAGATAAAGAAAAAAATACAAAATTTGGTTCAAAAATTGACACATAGTTACATCATTAAAAAAAATAAACAACACTTTTGTATTATAATTGACGGACATCACGTAAATAATAAAAAAAATACATAATTATGTTATAAAGCTTCATGAGTAAATAATTAGTATCAAGAAAATTAAACGATCGATTTCATTTGAACTTATTGTACTTGTAAATTACAAATTTATACCCAATTCATCTCGATCTAATTTAATTAATTTGATTCATATTAAATTAATTAACTTAGAAAGTAAACTAACTTAAACCAACTTAATTAAGTCAATTTATTTTAGATTCTTGAATTGGTCATGAACACTCTTATGATGTAACATATCATATATTGTTTTATTGTTTAATATTTAACAAAGGGTAAGGAAAAAGATTAAAAAAATGTTGTATTTTATTGGTATTTATACGTAGTATGTGTGGTGGGGGTTTCGTGGGAAAGTGACTGAAAACAAGAAGCAGGTTTGTGAAGAAGCATGAGTTGACAAGAAGCTCGTGGTGGATGGCATGCCAATCTTCATCATTTTGCTTTCCACTCTGTCATGTCTATCCACTCTATTCAATCATTTTCCATCATCAATATATTATGCAAATTCTCCAACATGGATCTTCTGTTGTGTTTTTAACGTTGTCAATTTTCAAAAATATACTAATTTTAATATTTTAAAATATATTTTCAAGGTACAGTATCAAAAATCAATAGAGAAGTTAAATTCTAATTTTTTTAAAAGTAAAATTACAAATTTAATTTTTTTTACTGAACTTTTAGTATTGTCTTATTTTAAAAATATAGTAGATAGACAACACAATAAGAAACTCACAAAACAAGGCAAATTAATTTACTTCTAAACTAAACTTAGATTCTTCATTTTTTTTATCTCAAATGTATTGATAGGTTTTTAATAAACGCAATAAGAGAGATGCTCCGCTCAAGCCACCCAATTTTTTTATAAGAATGGATTCTTTCACTGTAGAAATCTGCAATTTTTTTTTTTCGTTGGAAATCTGATACCCGTGAACCGATTTCGGTACCGGTTTTCTTAATATTTAATAAATTTAATATAATAACATATAAACATAAATTTTAAAACTAATTGTATTTAATTAATACATTTTTAAAGATTAGTGAAGCCTTTATGTGTAATATAATAACATATAATACTATTAAAAATTATATTTAATATATTTTTATAATTTAAATATCCCAAAAATGATTTATCTTTATTTTTATTATTTTTTAATTAGATTTTTATTTTTATTTTTTCGACCTTTTAAGATATTTTTCTCTTTCCTTCTCGGATTGGAGACTTGGTGAGTGAGTTAAAAGAATCAAAAGTTAAAATCAATAAAGATTAAATATAAGATGATAATGTATAATAATTGTGAAATATCTGGAAAATGTAATGTATTTACAGTATTTTAGTGGACTTTTTTACTTGGTTTAGATTAACTAATCTCTATTATATAATACCTTATTAGCGCTTCATTTTATGATTATACTCATAATATTATTTTTTTGGTTAATATGAGATGATGTTTTTTGTGTTCGAAGTTTTGCCAAATATTTTGGTACCTTTATGGTAGTATTATGAGACGAGTAGATCCTTTACTAGGAATTCTCTGGTTAAATGCCCAACGTGAGTTTGGAGTCACTTCGGTATAAGACATTGTTAACTCTCATGTCATCAGGTAAAACTAATCCACTATAAATACTTAATATTTTGCTTGATTATTCAAGATTTTGAATTCAAAGTGGTGGGAATGCTCAAGTAGTAGGTAGTTGGAAACTTCAAATATTACACTAGACTCACTTCCTTTTGATCAGAAGAGTTGCTCACATGTAGCACCCACCAGTGTCCATTTATTTTGAATTTGATGGGCATAAACTCATTGCAAATTTCGTTAAGCTTTGGGACTTTATAGGTCCTCTCGTTTCATACTTGATACAGTACCCAAAAAACTTGATTGATCTCCTAATCACATGTCGAACTAGGTCAGGCTTCTTGAGGACCTTGTGAATTGGATAGTCCATTCAGACTATAATCTTGTGATTTTAGAAATATGGGTGTAATAAGAAGGTTTGACTAATAAAATAAACTAACCTTTGTTCATTTCTTGTTTCCTACACAAGGACGATAGTAACAACTTCCTCCAAGATGACCAAGTAAACCAAGAGAGGCTCCTTAAGCATGAGTTTCTAAAATATTAGAGGTGAAGTTAGGAATTCCTTGATAGACGCAAAAAAACCTCTTTGAACACTTCATCCTACTTACATTGTGTGGCCTTTTTCATGTCATATTACAAGCTTGACCTTTTCAACCAATTTGGGCGTGAGGCATGAGAGCGACCGACAAGTTGTTGCACTTCTTTTAACCTTTTGGGACTTTTAATCTCAATTAGGGTCTCACATTTGTCTAGGTTGACTTATATACCTCTATGTATTAGAATGAAACCTAAGAACTTCCCACCTTTCACCCCAAAAACACATTTGTCCCTATCTAATTACATAGTGTATGCTTTAAGTACATAGACTTCTTTAAGATCGGTGATGTATTAACGACACAAATTGGATTTTACTACAATATCATTGACCTATACTTCCATACTTTAACCTACTAAGCATTTGAAAATCTTGTGCATGAGTCTTTGGTAAGTTGCTTCAATGTTCTTTAGCCCAAACAACATCCAGATTTTGTTGTAACCAGAATACATCAAAATTTTGTGACTTATTGCCCTGTCTACGAGTTATCAATATTTAGTAATGGGTATGCATCTTTTGGACATGTGTCCGATCAATGTAGTCGGTACACATTCATCATTTACCATTCTCCTTCTTCATGAAAACCACATTCTCTAACCACATGATATAATGGGATTCCATGATAAACCTGACTTCTAACAACTTATCAACCTCTTCCCTTGTTGCTTCCCTTTGCTCTTCACCCAACTTTCTCATTTTTTGGAATATCAACTTTGCCTCTTTGTAGGCCAAAAGTATTGGACTAATTACATTTGAATCTATACGGGTATATCAGTTGTTGTATGCAAATTAATTAGGGTTTGCTTACATGACTTCAACAATAATTTTATCATTTTCTTTGCACAAGGTAGAGCCTAACCTAGTGTTTTAACCTACCTCTTCTAACTGGAAATACGTGGTATCTTCTCTTGCCTCTACTTGGATGTCATCATTAATCCTTAGATCTAGGTTGGTCGTTGCAACCATTTAGCTTGTATCGACATGCTCTAAGCTTGGACTGATTATCAGTGTCATGGTTAGGCTAGTTGCATATCACTCTCTCGTTATTCTCTAGTTGACATAAATTATGACTATGTCTCGCAAGGCTAACGAGAACTTTATTGCTAGATGGAGTGTTGACATAATCATTCCAACGTCAACAAGGGAGAGTCAATCAAGAAGAACGTTGTACAAAGTGCTAGCATTAATGATTATATACTAGATTTTAATTATGCGACTTTTTGTATTAAGGATGAACATGTAGATGATGTTCTTATTGAGATTAGTTCCGAGGATGAAGATGCACAAGAATTGATGGGCCATCCTATTTTACAATGAAAGTTCCTTGAGGAATGATTACCGGGAGTTCACAATCCAGACTACGTCTTGGTTGATGAGTCTTTATGGATAATACTATATTGGGTGCTGCCAAACAAATTTGAGTTATCTATTCTAAATCCTAATGGTAAAAATGGTTTTAGAAAGCCTTGCCACAACACTTGGCAAATAACAAGTGAGAGGCATACCCCTCACCTCCTACCCCGAATAGTTATCGCCTACAACCTTTGGCAACGTGAAGTATAAAAGGCTTCACAATAAATTTGGATGATGAAGAAGTAGTTGGAGCATATGTAGCTATACCAGAGTCTCTTGTATGTAATCCAGACTTGCATCCTCCTCTTCCTCGTTTGTATGAACCTCCAAGGTTTTTGGAACTTAGTCCTAATCCTTACAATCTCATAATGGTGCACACCCCATGAGAAGAAATCCATATTCAGGCAATGTTGATGTTTGGAATTTGAATGTTATAACAGACGACAAGATTTCGCTATACTCACTGGTTAATCGTATGAAGATGATTGTTGTTTCGTGTAAAGTGGACATGTTTCTTCCTTGGGTTTGTCAATCGAAGCCTTTTTACAATCAAGTCACTTATGAGATTGATTTAGTCCACCCTGAACTAAGTGAAGAGTTTCTTAAGTAAAAAGATCATATGGATATGTTGGAGCTTTAAATGCTACAACAAGAATGTTTAAACGACATCAAGTTATAAACCTCTACCAACAATGTGCTCAAGGAACTATCTTTGCTTTTGGTTATATGCATCCGTGTTTCATGAGAAAACCAAGTTTTGCCTTGTAGTATATCACCCTCAGACTTGTTTGCCTTTCAATTTGTGTAAAGGCAAAGAGGTGCTTCAAAAAGATGAAGATGTACCTTCTTATCTCTTTAAAGACCTCCTAATCGGACCATTGTGTCTCAAGCTGAAAACTCTTATAGAGAAAGATCCAAAGAAGTGAACATTGCATGACTCGCATCCATTTGACAGACTCAAGTCCTCTGCTGCTCACACTTGTGGACTATTGCACCAAAAGAGAAACCCTTAAAGTATACAAATAAGTTTTTACGCTTTTTTTTTATATACAATACCCTAAAAGTCCTATCCCTATGTTCATCACAATTAAAATCTTATTTTCAAAGAGATATAATGTAGTAATCTTAATTTTAGTAAAACAATATCATAAAAAAGTTAAATCGACTCTTTGTATCTGCCTCACTTTTTACAAATGAGTTCATCTACTTAGGCATGTTTGTATTTTTACATCATTTTCAATTGTTTTACTCAAGGTTTAAAGATTTTTAATGGTTCTTACTGTCTTTAGTGATGAAACTTGATATTTTTCTTAGTAACTCTATATGAAACGTATCATAAACTTAATAATAACAATAAAAATTAATTTACAATGTCATAATACATTTATCAATATATTAATAATATTATTTATAATTATAATATATTATTTAATATTTTTAAACATTACTTTTTATAAATAATACTAAATTTATAAATTTATTAACAATAGACAATATAACTTAATAATAGTAGTTAGTTACAAATTTTCTCCAATTAATAATAACTAAACTATTAAATTAGTATTTTTAATATACAACAACAATAAGATTATTAAGTTATTAAATTTAAATTTTATATTAAATTAATTTTATATCCACATTAATTATCAATGTTAGGTTTTTTTTATGTTAACATAATGTTAAAATAATTATTAATCATCACATTATATTTATAAATTTTTTAATAATATTAAAAATTAAATATTAAATACTTTTATTATTTTTATATTAACATAATTTAAAACAACATAATTTTTTACTACTTTTATTATTAATTTTATTTATATTATATTATTCATAAATTCAAAATATTTGGTACTATTAAGGATAATTTCTAATATTTAAAACTTTATAATACTTTTTTAAATTATGAAAATATATTAAATATAATTTTAATAGCATTTATATACTATTATAGTATATAAAAGATTTTACTAATCTTAAAAAATTATAACTAAATATATTTATTTTCAAAACTTTCATTCATATTATTACGTTAAACATAAAAAGAGAAAAATTCTATATAGAAATCAGCTAACGGAGCCAATTTCCGGTGGAGACAACAAAACAAATTTCATAGTTGTTAAGAAATTGGTATTAATGTACACTAAAATATCCCATTATTGTAATTAAATTTGGAGTGTATCTAGTATTTATTTTTTATTAGGTTTATTTAAGAAAATATATTATTATTATTATTATTATTATTATTATTATTATTATTATTATTGTTCTAGTTCAAAGTCTATTTCACTTAAGACTAAACATTCAAGTGTGTTCTAGAATATTATAAACTTCTTCTAAAGAGAGTTTTTTTAATATGAACAATTCATTAGTAAAAAACTATTTTTTTTTTATTATGATTCATGCAAAAATCCTCATTACAACCTTCAAAATAAGAAAAAAAAAAAAAAGGAAAATGCTAATTCTAGGTTTCTTGAGAAAGTGATTAACATAGAGAGAGGGTTTTATTACTCAACTTTTATTACTCCTTTGTACAATATATTTAATTTAGAAAAAAATTGAATGATTCACGTGTAATGATTATAAAAAAAGGATAATTAAAGTCTGGATTTGGAATTCTTATTTTAAGGACAACCCATGATTGATTGTGAGGAAAGGGATAAGGGTTACGAAAGTCAATAAAGAGAACTTTACGTTTAACTTTTGTGGTTATTAAATGAAATTAAATTGTTAACTCTTCCTAAAGACCCACTAACTTTGGTTGAGTGCTCTTATTGTAAAATAAAAAGAATCTTTTCAAGAACATCTTTTGAATAAAAAATTACCTTTCACAAATATAATTTATATAAGATTTTAATTAAACCATTGAACGTAAACGTGTAATACATAAAACTATATATATATATATATATATATATATATATATTACATCTAATCTAAATAATCTCATTTTCTTTATTTTTTTCTCACTTTTTATCATCTGCTAATTAATTACTTATACCTTTATATAAAAGAGAATGTAACTGTTTTTGAACTATTTTTGATGTCATTTTTCAAAAACATAATTTTATTCTTTATTAAATTAAATTTTTTTTATTATGTGATGAATTAAATGATTATATAATTTCTACTGGATATAACATTTAATAACTACTTTTAATTTTATTTTTAAAAAATATAATTTACATTTCATTAATTAAGTAATTTTATTATGTGATAAAATAAATAATTATTCAATCTTTACCTAACAATAAATGGATAACTTTTACTTAAAAATAACAGTCTAATTCTCTATTTTTTTCTTTAGAAATTTATTTATTTTATTCTTTTTAAAATCGTATTATTTTAATAGAAATGTGAACACAAATACATAGCTTCTCGTTAGTGTACAATAATAATAATAATAATAATAATAATAATAATAATAATAATAATAATAATTATTATTATTATTATTATTATTATTATTATTATTATTATTATTATTATTTTTTATTATAAATTTAAACTAATAAATTTTAAGTTGAAGATAGTCTTATTTTTTTTATATAAGTTTGATTCAATTCTTATTTTTTTTTAGATCTTCCAATATTTTTTTTCTTAATTTTTTCAACACTCACATAAAAAGTTAAACTTGATTATAGTCTAATTTACTATAATTATATTTTATTACCTTATATCACATAAGTCTATTAGCAAAGAAAGATATATTTATTTGACAACATCATAAAAGGTGGCATATTGGAAATGTAACTGTACAATATAAAAGATAATAAAAATTTTGAATAAAATTTTAATTATTTATAAAATTTATGTATTTTTAGTTAAGCTTTTTATTAAAAACTTTGATTTTATTGAATGTTTAAAATATTTATTATGTTTGTCTAAAGTATCTCATCCTCAACATATAACCCGACTGTTACACTTTTCTTAATTATAAAATAAAAATGAATTGACCAATAGATGAGAAAGAAAGCAAAAGATAAAAGTAGATTACATCATTGTTTGTGAAAAAAAAAAAAAATCAAACAACAATAAACAATATTTTATATATTCAATAGAATTCTTTTAATAATTTATAATAATTAAAAAAGGAAACACATTGTTAGTTTTGTTTTTTTTTAACTGGCTTGTAAAACAGAGTTAACCATGTCATTGTTGTAACGTCTACTCCTCCATGTGCAACCTCCATCTTCAACGCTACAAAACAAAACGTAACAGATTAAAAAACATAAAAAACAGAGAGAGAAAGTGTGTCTCTTCAAGTTTCCACCTTTTTGCTTCACAAGAGTCCATAATTATTCCATCATCTTTCTCTTTCTCTCTCACTCACAAGCTCTCCATTTCGCTATTTCGCTATTAATCAAAGTCCCACACCGATTCCAGAATATTCCGAACGCCATGTTTCATCGCCGTCCAGATCCAGGTATCTCCCAAACGCAACCCATGTCGTTTCGGTATCCGTTTATATCCATGCCTTTCACTAATTACACCATTTTTTTTTATGTTCGAAAGTTAAGGTAGTGATTTTTGCAATCGTGTGGTAATTGATAGAGGTTGTGAGGAAATTGAATTGTTGATATTTAAGGAAAATTTTTTATTTTGAAAAATTTTGAATTGTTCAGTTTCCATTTACCGTTGAACGGGATTTTGTCACGTTATTGCTTTCGGTGTGCGGCCAAACAGAGGTGCCGTGTGTTGAATGTGTTTGAAGACATATGGCGGCTATTGGGTTTTTCTTGCATTTAAGTTGGTTACTTAACATGGTTGTGTTTCTTTGAGTCGGTGAGAGTTTTATGAATTGGTCCTTGTCTCTTGCATTAAGCACTTGCCTGGAAGTTTTGAAGATTCAACGTTGGAGGAGAGTTCTTGTCTCCATTTATAGCACTTGGAATTGACTTTGAAGTTTTTTATACTGCATACTGGGTTTTGGAATTTGGACGGTGTTTCCTCTTTAAGGAGATAACTGGGGTTTTGGAAATTTTGTTATTGTTTTTTTTAGTGTGTCTGGATTGGTTTCACGTTTCAGACATCGAGAGGTAGTTTTTTTGGCTTCTAATAGGAGCACAATTGTTATAGCTTTTGCATCTGAAGTTCCACATTCTAGATATTCATTCTAGCTTTCACGTTGCAGACGTGATCTCTTCCTTCTCGACGGGTTTGTGAACACGGTATTAGCATCTGGAATTGGCTTTGGAGTATTTGTTGTTTGTTGGGATTTTGATTTTGGATTGTGTTCTGCTTAGTATATTGAGGGGTTTGGAGGTTTGTTATTATTTATTGATAACTTTTTTATTTTTTTATTTTTTAGAGAATTGAGTTGATGGGGGGTAACAATTCTAAGGAGGATAATAATTGGAGGCAGAATTCATCTGTGCGTTCAAGTCCCTCTGCTTCTTCTTGGGGTGCATATCCTGACCCCCACTCGGGTTATGGTCAGGGGGGCTACTCCTATGAGCCGCAACAGCCTTCTTACCCCGCACAGCAGAACTATTATGCCCCTCCACCTCCGCAGCAAAACTATGGCTATGAACCTCAGCCTCATGATAGTGGTAGAGTGGCCAACCATAGAAATGAGAAGCGGTTGGACAGGAAGTACTCTAGAATCGCAGATAACTACAATTCCATAGATGAGGTAAGAAATGTTTTAATTATAGTTGATGTACTGTCATGTTTAACTTACTTTACAAAGCTGAATTCACTTAAATGAAAGGCTGAGGCTCGGCATGTTTATCACTTAAGTGTATTGTTGTGGGATGATCAGGCATGACTTACCTGGTCATGATACTGTCTTCCAATTTGCTATTCATTTTCATATTTTATGAAATATTTTTATACTTGTCATCAGTTTAATTCTTATGTTTTCACATTTGTTGCTTATGTTTCATTGCAGGTGACTGAGGCTCTAGCACGTGCAGGCCTTGAGTCGTCAAATCTTATTCTGGGTATTGATTGCACTAAGAGCAATGAGTGGACAGGTTAGGCCTTATTGATATACGTTTAATCTTTTAGATAACATTGGAATTTATTCAGTGTTTTGTGAAATGTGTGCTGAACTTGATGCTGCTTTCAGGAAAGCGTTCATTTAACAGAAAAAGTTTGCATCACATTGGGAATGGTCCAAATCCCTACGAACAAGCAATATCTATTATTGGGAAAACCTTGGCTGCATTTGATGAGGATAACTTGATTCCTTGTTTTGGATTTGGTGATGGTATGTTTCTATAAGTTCTGATAACTTTCTATTTTATATATGTTCTGTTTGTTGTTTAAATGTGGTAATGGACATTACTGTGATATCATGGCAGCATCAACACATGATCAGGATGTCTTCAGTTTCTATCCAGATGAACGATTTTGCAATGGATTTGAAGAAGTGTTAGGTCGTTATAGGGAAATTATTCCTAATATTCGACTTGCAGGTTATATTTCTACTACTTGTCCTGTTCTTATTTTTCAAATTCTACTTATTCCAGTTGTAGTTATTGTAGTACTGACTCACTAATTTGGACTAATGGTTTTATGTCAGGTCCTACCTCATTTGCACCAATCGTTGAAATGGCCATGACAATCGTTGAGCAGAGTGGAGGCCAGTACCATGTTTTGGTGATAATCGCAGATGGCCAGGTATTCTATTCTTTTGTATATCCAGAGCGTAGAGTTGTCTTCAATTAAACAATTTTTCTGATCTATGTGACGTAGACTTTAAATGTAGAGGAAATATATATTTGTCATTCTTGAAACTCCACTCTTGTAATTGTTATTTAAAGTTATGGTTGCTACCATGCAATTTAAAGTAGTTTGTCTGACTTTCGATTGCTATAATGGTACTTAGCATTGTGTAATCCCATCTACATTGATATTTTCCGCAGGTAACAAGAAGTATTGACACTGAACATGGGAGGCTGAGTCCACAGGAGCAGAAGACTGTGGATGCCATTGTTGAGGCGAGGTGAGTATCCTGTAGGTTTTGTTCAATGATGTTTTATCTGTTTGAATATCATCACTTATTGACCTGCTTTGTTACAGTAAATTTCCTCTTTCAATCATATTGGTTGGAGTTGGAGATGGTCCTTGGGACATGATGAAGGAGTTTGACGACAATATTCCATCTAGGGCCTTCGATAATTTTCAGGTAATTGATGAGGAGGATACATAACAATGTTGATTTAATAACTGTTAAAATGTTTTAATAAGTGGGAATTCATTGACTGATTTATTGTGGTTTCTCTGTGCTTCTTTAGTTTGTGAATTTCACAGAAATTATGTCAAAGAACATTCCTCCTTCTCGAAAAGAGGCAGCATTTGCTCTTGCAGCACTGATGGAAATTCCTTCTCAGTATAAGGCAGCAATAGAGCTTAATCTGTTGGGGTAGACTTTTGTTCTATACCATTTATAATTTTCTTTTCTAAACTAAGCCTTCAGTTAAGTTTCTGACAAAATTTCGGTTGCTCTCTTTATTTATTTATTTTAAATAGTCGTCGAAATGCCAATGCTCCTCAGAGAGTTGCCCTCCCAACTCCAACATATGGTTCAGCGTCTATGGGCGCTTCAAAACCTTATGGTTCGACAGCATCTTTTGGTGCTTCAAAACCCTATGGTTCAGCATCTATTGAAACCTCAAAACCTTATGGTTCAGCATCTTTTGACACCTCAAAACCATATGGTTCAGCATCTTTTGGCAGTGCTAAACCTTCTCATGCTACTGGCTTTGAGACGAGTGCCCCTTCTTATTATGACAACAGCGACGTAGTTGGCACAGCTCCTCCTGCCCCAAGTTCCACATATGACAATCAGGTACGACCCTTCAAAGTACAAAGTGCTCTAATAGAGATATGTGTCATGTTCTTGATCAAGTCTTTTTGCAGCAAATGCAAATGTAAAGGGCATTGCTTGAAAATTACGTGAATATACATTATTTTTCCCCTGTTCCAATCTTGCTGTTATTTTTACGTGCCTTAGTTGAGAAATGATATTACATTGGAGCTTCTTCCTAATGTAATGGGGATAGATTAATGGTATCAATTTACCTGCTTAATTTTGTTGCATATTTTCATACTCCCTATCTTCTATCTCTGTCTGAAATTGTGCTTGTCCTGAATCCAGGTTATATTTACATAGTTTATTGTCTTGTTTCCTGTTTCGCATTTTATGTCTGCAATATAGGGACTAAATTTGAAATTGCTGTGTTATGAATTTGTCCTTGTCATACTGTACAATTAACGAATTCAATTGATATTTTTCAGCTTTGCCCCATATGTCTGACCAATTCAAAAGACATGGCCTTTGGATGTGGGCATCAGGTAAAACAATATTTTCAATTTTTTCCTATACCTTTTCAGGAAAAATCAGATAAGTGCTTATGAATGATATATTTGTTTATGTTAAATGACAGACATGCTGTGAGTGTGGACCAGATCTTCAGACGTGTCCTATCTGTAGAAGCCCCATCAATACCAGAATTAAGCTTTACTAGGGCGTCTTTCATTGTGAAGTAATTTTGTGGTGTGAACAAAAATTCTTTGATTTTTTTATGTTGCCTGGCTGTATACAACGTTAAATCATCTCAGTTTCTTTCAAAAAATGATACAGTAAAAAAGAAATATCCCAACCAATAATTTTATTTGGTTTGGATTTGTTAAAAAAGTTTCTTCAAGTCCAAACCGAACTAATCTAAACTAAAAGCAGGTTCGTTCTTCTTGGTTCAGGTTGTCCAAAGAAGAGGAAAGGTTTACCTTTTCATTTTAATTTCTTTTATCGAATATAAAGCAGAACATTGTATTTAATAACATCGCATTTTCATAAAAAACACATACGTTGACATTAATATCTATTTTGTATTATTCTTTTTTTACACAAAAGAAGTTTGTCATGTCTAATTAAAATAATATTATATCAAGTTCCTTGGTTTGAGTTGAGTCTTTCTTTAAATGAAATATAGTATTGAGTTTTGTAGAGAGAAAGTGATCAGATTTTTTATGTTAACTAACTTATTTCACATTTCATTAAAAATTATTACGAAATACGTGAATAATAGAAACTAATTTTAATGTGTGTATATGTGTGTATATACATATATATATATATATATATATATATATATATATATATATATATATATATATATATATATATATATATATATATATATATATATTAAAACAATGCAATGTTATAAAATACAATTTTTTTAATTTATTTATAATAATTAATAAAGGAATTATTTTTTGTAACTATTTTTTAATACAAATCATTTTACGATTTTAGCCTGCATTACGTTTTAAAATCATAAAACTTGATTCAAGTATCTCATTTGGTGTTATATCAAACCTCCTTAAAAATTGACTATCATAATTCCAGAGTGCTTCTTCCTGCCCTTCCATAGTATCTTCTTCCTCTATAATTTTCACAATACCATGAGTAAAAGATAAAAATGTTCATTCATAAACTTTAAAGTTTTTAGATTGTAAAATCCTGAAGTTATAACAAAAATTTTTTGCCTACAGATTTTACAATTCAGAAGGTATTTTCTTTAACGGATTTGAAAAAAAGGCTAAACAGTAGAAGAAGTGTTGAAGTGAGGAAAATATAATAAATGAGGAAATCAAAAGCCTAGTGATTAAGGAGAAACTTCTTTGTCCATTGTAGTGAAGAATTCGGAAAAAAATAGTGAAGGAGAAAACTAAAAGTCTACAATCTATAAGGTATTTTCTTTAACGGAAGTTTATGTTTGAGAAAATTGACTTTCGGATTATACAATCTGGAAGCTTGAATTTGAAAAAAAAGGCTAGAGAATTCAGGAAAAAAGATAGTGAATGAGAAACAAAAAATTTGGTGAGTTTGAAAGAGAAATTTGTCCATTATAGTGGAGAATCCAAAAAAAAGATAGTGAATGAGAAAATCAAAAGTTTGGTGGGCTTGAAAGAGAAACTTCTTTGTCTATAGGTTGGTGAAGCAATGTGAGTGGTCAGAATAAATTGATGGAGAATCAATAAATTTTGAGAATAACTTTCCAATTGCAAAATTTGAAAGCTATTGGGCATTTAAAAATTCTTTCCTAATTGTATAAGCCCAAAACAAATATTTTTAGATTTCACAATTCAAAAGTCATTTTCAAATGTTTAATAGTTTCTGGTAATCCAAAGTAGATTATAAAATTCGGAAGACTATATAATATATAGGGTATTGAAATATATTATATAGACTCGCTATCAAATTATATAATTCGAAAATTATTTTCAAATGTCAAATATCTTTCAAATTTTATAATCTAAGAATCTAATTCAAAATATTTTAACTTTCGGATTGTAGAATCCGAAAGCATGTAAGAATAGAGTTGAATTGTAAATTTTTTTCCAAGAATAAATTGTATTTTTGTACGAGATATGGAGGTGTAGGACGAGATCATGTGCATAACGACAAATTGTGACATCAAGCGTGAAGTAAATTAAATAGCGTATGGAAACGGATTAGTACAAATTGTTAAATTAAAATAAGATAATATATAGAAAATATGTACATGCATACACGACAATAAGTAAATTAGTAAAGATAAATGTTACATCAACAAGAATTTAATTAATATATAACATATGTACGTACAGATGCAAGTGCTTTACTAATATTCAAGAAAAACAATTAAAATAAAAATATGATTTTAACGAAATTGTTAAATTAGTTGAAGTGAGTTAAATTGTATAAAAGTTGGATTAAAAAATTCAAATTAAACTCAATTTCAAAAAGATTGAAAGAAATCCTTTTTAATTAGTCAATTACATTTTTTAATTGATTGTTTTTTTTTAGTTTAGTTAATCATATACATTTTTCAGTTGAGCGAATTATTTTCCTTACAAATTGAATTAATTTAATTGTCGGAAATGTATTCTTATCACACAGTAAAAATGATAAATAGAATTTTATTATAGTATTTCTTTCAACTCAAATTTATACATATATCTATTTAACAAAGTATAGCTATCAACCTTATAGAGACATATTGTATTCAATAACTAATATGAATATAAATCTTAATATAGAAGGGAAGAAACCATCAAGGTAAACTTTTCACCATAGGAGTATAGAGGATGTATTAATTTTTTTAATGATAAGTTGATGAAGTTGACGTACTAGTTAAAAATGAACTAAAAATCTTTATATGCTACACCGTTGATAGGTGAATGGATAATGATACATTTATAATTTATATCTACATTTATAATTTTATTGTTTCTTTAAAATGTTTTTTATATATTTTATTTTTTAGATTTTTAACTTTTTAATAATAAATTAAGTTTGTTTTGCATAAATATTTTAATTATGTATTTTTAACTAATTTAACATTTGCCTACTTTTTGACTATAATTTTTGTTATAAATATTATTTTTGTTTAATTTTTTAATCCTTAATATCTGAGTGCTTCAAAATGGATATATAATTATATTTGGAATTTTCTACTATTTTACATTTTTTTAAGTTTACTCAAATTTGTTAGTATTTTCCATACATAATTAAGTGAGCTTATAATTATAACTTTGACCTACAATTAAGCTCCATCTTTTTTACGATTAATGAGAGCTTTTACATTGAGTAATAAAATTCTAATTAAGTATACATAATCATTGTAAATAAACATTTTCCTATAATTTTACAAAATTGTGTTTTATCTTTTATTATTATTTTCCCTTTTTTAGGAGACTATGGCCCTAACCATGACTCTCTCAAACTTTTCTCTTCAATTTTTTACAAATATATATATATATATATATATATATATATATATATATATATATATATATATATATATATATTTTT
>Ga0209700_100868_pt1 | contig 60885 bp, 25 predicted proteins | sample SiratroredBW_FD_187528 | JGI IMG/M metagenome (GOLD analysis project Ga0209700, IMG submission 187528) | Root nodule microbial communities of legume samples collected from California, USA - Siratro red BW (SPAdes) (version 2) | ecosystem: Host-associated > Plants > Roots > Nodule | place: USA...
TTCAAAGGCATGAGCGTATTAATTTGTACAAATTTTGGCGCAGACGCAGCTGCGATTAAAAGTTTCACATTTGTCACGTATAAAACCATCACGATGACACACATCTTCACACTTTCGGCCGATGATGCAAAAATCCTTGAAGGACTGGCTTGGTGAAAAGCTTTGGCCTCACTTCTCGTCAGAGTCACATCTATTCAATCACTCCATTCATTAACTTCACATCATTCAATTCACAAAAGCATAACACAACTTCATAAATATATATAGATATCTTATTAGAAGTAAAGATTATGAGGAAAATAACCATAAACCCTAGTGTTGTTTTGCTCTCCAAATCAGACTCAATTCTTGAAGTTCTAACTGGTTCAAAGAAAAGATGTTAGACTCTCTCACTTTTGACTTATTTATAATAGCATTGTAGATACAACTTAAAATAAGATATACGTATTTAGATAAAAAGACATACAATTTTATTTAAGAATTTTCTCACTCACATACCATTTGTTATGTTGCTGTTTAAACTTGTAAAATTAATTTTTACATGAAACATACACCATTTGTCACTGTGTAAGCTTGCAGATTTAATTTTTACATTAAACATATTATCGTTTGAGTGTATTTATCAGTTTTTAAGTTTATAGTCTTTAAAAAAGTATTTCTTATTTTTAATTAATATGAATTTATTCAAATTAGGAAAGTTGTTTGTAAAAGAATTAATTAAATAATAACTTATTTAAAGAAAAAGATAATTAATTACTATATTAATTAATTTATAGACAAAAATAGTCATTGTCAAAAAGAATTGTTCTTATTTAATATTAGTTCCGAAAAGAATTAATATTCCTTTTTAAAATAATAGGAGTTAAAAAAGATAAAAATATAATATTAATAATATTTTTTATAATTCTTTTGTAACTATAAATATTTTCGTTATAAATGTAAATATTTTGTAACTATTATTAGAGAAAGATTTGAGATGTTAAATCATATTAAATTTAATTTTGTATGCCCACGCTTATGTTAAAAGAAATTATTTTTCATTGCTATATCCAAAAAATTTAATACTGCACGAATTAACTTTTATTACTCAATATTACAAAAATTATTTCCTACAATTCTTTTTATGTGAAAATAAGTATTCGTGGAAAATATCTGCGGATTCATAAAATGCCTGTTAAATTTTTTGTACGGAAAATTATTCGCAAGAAATATTTGTGGATTTAAAAAAATATTTCTAACAATATCTATTCAAAATTTAGTATCTAATTATAGTAATAATTTTCTTAAATTATTAAATAAAATTTAAATTAATTAATATAATAACTTATTTTTTCTAAATTAGTTACTATCTAATGATTTTTTATAATGATTGTTTTTGTTTCTAAATTAATTAATATAGTGACTAATTATTTTTATCTCTAAATAAGTTATTATTCAAGGATTTTTCGATAATGATTAATTTTGGTCTATAAATTAATTAATATAGTAATTAATTATTTTTTCCTTTAAATAAGTTATTTTTTTTTGCAAACAACTTTCTTAATTTGATTAAACTCATTAACTAAAGATAAAAAATACTTTCTAGAAGACTATAAACTTAAAAACTGATAAACACAGTCAAACGTAATGTGTTGTTTAACGTAAAAATTAAATCCACAAGTTTTACACAGCACAAATGGTGTGTAGTCAGGATGACTCAAGGCCCAAACAGGTTAAGCAGCCGTTTTAGACGCCTAAAAAATATTTAATATGTTTTAGGCTTCAAGACTTCAAAGACCTCAACAAAATTTAATATGCTTTAGGCCTTAAGGTCTCCAAAAAAATTTAATACTCATATATTATTATAAAATAAAAAAAAATATTTAATTTTAAAATTATACTAACAAAATTTTAATTAAAAATTTAAATATTTTAACTGACTTTTGGTGCTATAAATATTATTTAATGACTTTAAATTTATATTGGTACTATAAATACTATTTAATGAATACTATTCTTAAAATTTTCTTATAATAAATTAATAATATTTAAAAAAATTTGAACAGTCAAGGAATCTTACATATCAAAACTTTCTAATTTATCTCTTCCCTATGTCCTATATTCCAAATGATTAATATAATCTCTTTATATATCCTATCATTGTCGGACTCTTTCACTTCTCTCCCTTTTTCTTCACTTATATTTCTTCAATCTGGACGGTGAGACTGTCTACTGGAGGTCTGTACAAGCGTCAGGAATTTTGTGAAGAGCTGTTGTCCGCAGTAAGTTCCTGTTACCGTCAGTCTTGGTTATTTTGGAAATTCAACGGTGAAATCCTCTCCAATTGCTCTGATATTTTACTAAAGTTTTACTACTCGTAGTTCGTTGTTTTGGACAATCGAATTTGAGATCGGAGCTGAAGTTTGTTTCCAGAAAATTTGTGAACATTATTTATTTTTCTGGTGACAAGATTCTTGAACTCTTCCTTATTAATTTTAATTTTTTGATATTTTTGGGCCATTGTTGGTGATCGTTTGGGGATTAGAAATCTTACGATGGTATCGAGGATTAGGAAAGGTTAGACAAAGATATGATAACTATGAACAAAAATGAACAAAGAATATGATAACATGGAAGAAGGTAATTATTGAATGTTCTATATTTTTTTGTTTACAATAACTCAATATAAAATTCTAGAGAACTAAATATAAAAATTATTCTAAATAAATACATTTGATATTCTTTGATATTCTCTAATATTCTCTAATATTCTCTGATACTCTCTTGATTATATCTGATATTCTTACTAATATTCACTCTGATATTCTACTGATTTGTTTATTTGATAATAATATTCTAACACTCCCCCTCAAGGTGAGCAGTGGGATCACCAATGCTTAGCTTGCTGAGGACACAGGTAAATGCTTTGCTTGTAACAACTTTGGTGAGAATGTTTGCCAACTGGTCTTCTGACCTTACAAACGGAAGCTCAATATTATTATCCTCAATCTTCTCCTTGATGAAGTGTTTGTCCACTTCAACTTGCTTGGTTCTGTCATGTTGTACAAGATTCTCTGAGATACTGATTGCTACCTTGTTATCACACTTTAACTGACTAGGTAGTTGTGGTGGAAAACCAATCTCAATTAGCAACTTTTTTATCCATTAGACTTCAGTTATACCTTTGGCAATTCCCCGGAATTCAGCCTCAACACTTGAAAGAGCAACCACTTTCTGCTTCTTACTCCTCCATGTCACCAAGTTACCTCCCACAAGAGTAAAATAGCCCGATGTAGATCTCCTGTCATTTGGATTACCAGCCCAATTAGCATTAGTATAAGCTTCAATGTTTAAATGCCCATGATTTGGAACATGATCCCACTTCCTGGTGTCCCCTCCAAGTATCGGACAATCCTCATGGCAGCTTCCATATGATCCTCTTGAGGTTGATGTATAAACTGACTTATTACCCCTACTACATACGTTATATCTGGTCGAGTGTGTGGCAGATAAATCAATTCCCCAACTAACCGTTGGTACCTCTCTTTATCTGCCAGATTAGCTCATTCCTCAAACTTTAAACCATGGTTAACTTGCATAGGAGTATCTGCTAGTTTACAACCGACCATTTCTGTTTTTGCAAGCAAATTCATGATGTACTTTCTTTGGGAAATAAAGATCCCTTTGTTGGAGTGAAGAACCTCTATTCCCAAGAAGTACTTTAGTCCACCTAAGTCTTTCATTTCAAATTCTCTAAACAAGTTATTCCTCAGTTGTGCAATTTCTTCTATATCACTTCCGGTTATGATCATGTCATCCACATAAATTATTAGGCATGTGATCAAATCTTTTTTTCTTTTCAAGAATAAAGTATGGTCAGAGTTGTTTTGTTTGTATCCGTACCTTTGCATGGCCACTGTAAACCTCCCGAACCAGGCACTGGAGACTGCTTAAGCCCATAGAGTGCCTTTTTTAATTTGCAGACTTCATTTCGTTGGAAGTCTTCAGAGAACCTCGGAGGAGCTTTCATGAACACTTTTTCTTTCAAATCCACATGCGGAAAAGCATTCTTGACATCAAACTAATGGATTGACCAATTTTTGTTTGTTGCTATTGAAAATAGTACTCTGATGGTGTCAATTTTTGCAACTGGAGAGAAAGTCTCCGAGTAGTCAATGCCATAAGTCTGTGTATAACCTTTTGCCACCAATCTCGCCTTATATCGCTCAATGGTGCCATCTGCTTTGTGTTTAATGGTGAAAACTCATCGACACCCTACTAGTTTCTTCCCTGCTGGTAAGATGCACTTCTCCCAAGTTTCCTTCTTTTCTAGAGCTTCTATCTCTGTTTTCATAACTTCTCTCTATTCGCCCTTCTTACTGGCTTCGTGAACTGTTTTAGGAATGTCTTCAGCTAGAATGGAAGTAAGAAAAGTTCTTGCAATATTTGTCACTCCTTCTCTGGTTATCTTCATAGGATACCTGGAATTCTGGGGAACATGTTATGGAGAATATCGATCAGGTGGTACCCCTCTGTTTCTTTTTGGCGGAAGTTTGAAAGGCTCTGGTTCTGGTGCTAACCTTTCATTGTTAGTGACTTCATTCATAACAGGTAACAACGCAGTAGAGTGAATATCACTTACCTCTTGTTGGACATTCTCAGAAGGATCCTTATTGGTTGTGTTGGTCTCTCCTACGTTGATAGAGACATGCTCGTTGGCTCCATCTACTTGCTCTTTTGAAATAGTTTCTAGACAATAAGGCTACTTAACCAACTTAGTGCTTCACTAGTTTTCTCTTCTTAAATCTTAAGTTGGCTACTAAAAAAAATATTCCGATTTTACAAAATCACAATCTATAATTATATATAATAAATTACACAAATGATAGTCATTTATTTATCTAGGTTTGTATGGTGATTATGACAAAGTATAAAGAAATAAAAGAGCCAAAGCTCAACTTGGTATATGGAAATTTAAATGAAATGTTTGGGAATGACAAAAAAATCTTGAAATGGAGATTCATATAAATTGAAAGGTTCATAAGTTTAATATGCAACCTGTCAAACTTGTTAAAACTCCATACTTCAGTGTAATGAATATTTACCATTTGTTCTCGTCTGGATTTAGCAAAAGTTGTTAATGTTGATAGTAGATATACATGATAAAATATATTTAAATACTTTTTTGATATTTACACGTTAATTGTTATCTATTTTGATTCTTGTTTTGATTGAGATTTCATTAAAATGTCTCGTATGAGACATTAATGGTTTTACGGATACACTAAAGTTTTCATCAATTACTATCAGATAGAATATATGAGTATCACAATAAAAAATGAAAATATTATCTTATCATAATATTTCATAATGATATTTGTAATGACATACAAAATACTAGTAACCATTAAAAGTAATGGTAACGATAATATTATTAATAATAATGATAATGATATTGATAATAATGATTTTAAAATATAATAATAGAAAAGTGTTATGATAATATTAATAGAAGAGAAAAAAAAGAAAAAATTATTATTTTATATTATATTATTTTCTGATCTAACTTTTTTTAGTACTAAAGACATTACATCAATCTAATAAAATAATTTTTTTGTTAATGTATCAATTAATTAATTATAACCAATCCTAATATAGCGTTACACTTTTCATACCTATTGTATCAATTTTTTCAACCTAACAAATTGTTTCTCCTGACAATCCTCAAGATTTTTATTATTCTTTTATCTTGCAAATTATTTCTACCATTTATGTTCCTTGAAATTATGGTTAGCCATTCAAATTGGGAGAATAATTAGGAAAATATCAATTTAACTTTTTTTGCAATGATTCTTGTCTAAGGAAAATTAAAAATACCACCATGTCCTACTATGCTTTTCCATTTATGCTGGTGAACCATAGCCATTACGTAGCCATCAATGAATACAGTTGTGTTAGAGGAAATGACAAGTGTCACCTTTACATGCAATCAAAGTGAAGGTTTTGTGGGGCCATGGATATTAGGGTTTGACCTTTTCTAATATCCAAACTTTGATGTATTGCACGTATGGTTTGGGACCATCACACTTCTTCCACACTTTAATTTGTGTAGATGAGAGCACATTCATGAATCATAATATTAAAAGATATGAAAGGGACACTCCTACACGTATTTACGATTTTCTTCACCACCAATGACCTTCACATATCTTGAAATTTATCACAAACTTTACTTCATGAAGTATATTTTATCCCTATATATTACATTCTTTTAAATTTATACAATATAGTAACGTAAAAGTGTATATCTTCTCGATACACTTGACAATATAAGTTTCTTAATTTTTTGTGTGTAATTATATAACTTTGAGAAGATTAAAATTATATATATGTATTACACAAAAAATATCAGATGAACGTGAATATTATTTGTACTTTTTCTTATATTTACGAGCACTTGTCTGTGCTGCTTAGATTTTGTATATATAACTCTCGATTTTTTGTTTAATGAACAAAGATGAAATTTTAATTTTATATTTTAAAACATTAAATTTTTAATTTTTTTTCTTTTAGTTGAAGAGTATGGTAATGACAGCTAAGAAATACGTGTAACTAAATCAATACATATGAAACAAAGTAATACATGTAATAAAACAGTTTGCGTGTAAAAAAATATATACTCCAAGTAATTTAGGGCACATTTACATAAAGTTTGACATAATTAGAGAGGGATCGTTTTCGCAATGGCTTGTTTTTTTTTCTGTTTTTTTTTTTATCTTAATCAAAACAATCGTTTTAAAAATATTATAATAGAGTAATACAAAAATTGACTATTCTTTCGGAAAAAAGTTTACAAAAAATACTCTTCTTTAACTATTTCAAAAGCTTGTTTGATTTATATTTTTTAAAAACATTGTTAAAGATCTATTATCGATTAGAGATAAGATCTTTCAATGGTATATAAATGATTATAAATCTTATTTTATAAATCAGTTTTGTAAGGTTAAGTTAAATTTAAGTCTCAGATTTTGATATGATATTAGAGTTATTTCAGAGTCTATCCTATCAAAGTTGTTAGGTCTATTGGGTCATCCGCTATTAGGCCATTATCTAGTCATTTAAATATATAGTCCTTTGTATGAGTTAAGCAGTCACGGCATGAGGGGTGTGTGTTGGAGAGTCTACACCAACTAAAGATAAAGTCATTCAATAATATATAAGTGGATACAAAACTTACCTTACAAACCGATTTTGTAAGGTTAACTTAGACTTAAAGTACACCTCTCAACAACTATTACCAAACAAAATTTAATTTTAAATATTTGCAAGAGAAAAAGAATCTACTTCTCATACTACCAATGTTAGACAACTAGTCACGAGAAAAAAAAAAGTATTAAAAGATAAAAGTAAAGGGTGAAAGATAAATAAAGAAATTAAATTGACCTTTTTCATTGAGAAAAAAAGTGTCTTGCTATTCTCCGCACCGAAGGTTTTCTACCTACCAATGGCAAGTTTTTTCTCAATAAACCCTAAAGTTATATAATGCCCCATTAGGTCAAACATAACCAATTTGAGTAAAAACAAAGCATGAGTTTCAAATTTACTACCACATCACAAGACATCTTTGAAAACCAAAATCAAGGTTTCTAAAATAATCATTAAATTCAGAAAAGGATTTAGATGGTTGTTACATGTCACCAAAGGATATTGGCCACAACCTGTGTTAGAGAAAATACACAATAAAAGAGAACCAGAAACTCTTCTTCAAAGGAGAAAAGAAAAGAGAAAAAAAAAATCAAACATAAGAAACAAAAAACACCACAAAAGAAGTGAAAGAAACTAGGGTCGGCTATAAGGAAACATTCCAATTCCACCATTGAATGATGTATCTTTCATATTAATATATTAATATATTAACAAGTAATATATAAAAATATATATTTTATAATTAAAAATATAATGGTCACTTTGGTTACATACTTAGATGCATTCATTATTCAATGATATAGTATAGAAAAATGTGGTGTGTGCATGTGTTTGTTTTTGAAAGTTTCTTGGAAAATACCTACCAAGTGCATTCTTTTCATGTTATAAGATAAAAAAAAAGGAGAAACGAATATTAGATTATTGCACTTTATATATTATTAATTTATTAGATAAATGGTGTCCCAAATATGAAGGTTTTAATTTTTTTTATGATGAGATGGAAATTTAAGTAAATTTATCTTATTGACTCTCATACAAGCATATAGTTGGAGCACAGTTTCGTATAAAATATGTGGAAGTATATTTATTAAAAAAAATACACCAGATAATAGAAGTTAAATAATAAAGAATGTATTAGTATATATCAGCATAAATTTTTTTGATAATGGAGGTGAAAATTTTTAAAAAAATTATGGTTGATTTTACAATAAATTTAAAGACTCGAGATCAAACTCCGCATTTATTTGTGTCCGTCGTTTGTCTGTATCAAGATATTAACAGAGTGAGAAAGTTTGAAGTTTATATAACATTTATTTGACATATTCTTGAAAATCTAGTTGAAAAATGAAATTTTATTATATAAAATAAAAATGAGTAAAATAATATTTAATTCAAATCATATAAAAAATTCAATATAAAAAATATTGGTCACTAAATTCAATCATTACTTTTATTTTATAGTTATTTAACAACCAAAATTTAATTTAGTGATTATTTTGATTACAATTAATAACTATGTTATTTGATAGCTAAAAAATTAGTCTCTAAATATTTGTTTTCTTGTAGTGTTAAAACATGTATTTATGTATAACCTAATATAGTCAAATAGTTGATAAATATAAGATGGATAATAATTCTATCATAAAAGTAAATATGACATTATTAAATAATAATCAAAATTCCATTTAAATTCATCACATCAAACACATAATTTATAATAAAATTTAGATAAATTCTCAAATCAATGATTTTTATATCCAAATTAAGATTAATAATTATAGATCACATTGTGATTGGTTATTATATTAGTATGCTTAATTATAATAGCAATGAAATCACGTTACTTACGCGCTAAGATTAATGTCGAGTTATCACAATCTCGTCTACCTTATTATAATTTTAAGGCATGTTATCAGGATTTTACCATCAACTTTTCACCACTTCACACTTTCGTCTACATGATTGGGACTATCAATGAAATCTAATATCTCAATGAATTTGTTCTATTATATTTCATTACACTAAATGTAGTTATACCTTCTCGAGATATCATATATCTCATTAACGCAGTAGATTATGGACACTGATCCCTATATCTACTTCGACTTCACACACAAATAGTAGATTGTAAACACGAACCTTTAATTTTACTCAACTTCACATTACTTATCTCAAAATATAAGTAAATAACTACTTAATAGTCCTTCAACTTCAAATTGATAGAAATCCAAAAACATCCAACAACTCTGATTAGTTAATATTATTTTAATTTAATTCAATATTTAATTTATACTATTATTTTAATTTTGTATTTGATTCTTGTTAATATATTATTTATATTAATATATTTCGATATTATATGATAGAAAATTTATCAATTATTTTGATAAAAAAATATAGAAAGTAAAAGAAAAATTTAAAATATTTAAAATTATAAATAAAAAACAAATATAATAATGAAGACAAAATACAAGTAGATAATTGTTTTAGAAATAGATAATCAATACATATTTGAAAAAAATATTAAAGAATAAATGTAAAAATTTCTAAATCTTTTAGAAATTAAAAACTTATTTAAATTTTGTTTTCCCATGAAAAAGAAAGTTTTAGTAAGAAAATACAAAATCATGTTAATGATTACTAGCTATAATGAAAAACAACAATAATTACTCAACCAGCATTCATATTCCCGTATATTAATCAATTCTTGCCCTTTTTCCGTATGTAATCATGGTTTGAGCTACCTCCATTACTCCCAAACAAAATAAACTATTGTGACAAGTTTCCATTGCTACCTAATATAGGGTATTCAAGGAATAATATAGATAGAAATTGTTGATATGGGTGGTATTCATTATTTTAAAGTTTGAGTATTTATATGAAAAAATATGAGTGGACTTGTTTTATTATATAAGTCAGTCAATTAGAAATTAATTGTCAACAAAATTCACTCATATTTATTCATAAAATATATTAATAAAAAAAACTAAAATATGCAAATTTATTCAAAATCCCGCTTATATGTAAAAAGAAATACTAAGCTTCATTGTATTTATGGTGTGTTTTGTCTTCGAAGATTAACCAGTGAAGATTATTGTATTATAAAATTAGGGTATACGACAAATTCCGAGGGACTATCTTGTTCTATTCCACTAGAGTATACTAAATTTGCTATACACGTCTTAAGAAAACTTATAATAAACCTTTTAAGTAACTTTTTTATGAAATGAAAAAAAAAAACGATTAGTAATACAAAAGATAGGCATAATTTTGTATACCCTAAATAAACAACTATATAATTGTTTCTATCATTTCATATGTTATGGCATTATTTTCAGTTTAAAGGATAGTATTGACTTTAAATATTATGTATACAATTTTATTAAGAATTTAATGGTCATGCACTGATTTGGTCACCCAATCACCTACAGTATATCTTGTATAAATTTCAAGATAATTATTATAAAAAGTTTATATATGTTATTGAATGAAAGTGTAAGAATATTTTTCTATTGTTGACGCATAATCCTTATTCCCTTCCACTAAATGCTCAAAAGAAAACCTTTTAATCAATAATAATTTTATCGAGATATAATAATATTTTTCATTTAAAAAATACTTAATTTTTTTATAATAAGAATTTGTTGGTTAAATAATTTTTTTACGATAAAAGAAAATCTTGACTGTGGAAATAACTATATTCAATGTCGTAGTGATACACAATCGTGTATAGGTAAACTATTTAATTATATATCATATCATAAATAAATATAAAATATTTTAAAATTTTATAAAACTAATGCCTGATATCTATCATCATCTAGTCTACACTTTTAATATTAGTGTGTTTTTTTTAATTTTTTCTTTTTATCTAAAATATTGTTTATATGATTAAAAAATATAATAAAGTCATATATGATTTTAGTGTTTATCATTATCATTTAAGATATGATATCATCACGAATATCCATATAATACTCAAAAGTCACAGCAAATCACTTATTTAGATTATTTATCCAGATTAAACCTTATTTATATATATATATATATATATATATATATATGAATCACATTTTCCATCTACGAAAGACCACCTAAAAAAACATATATCAATCCGTACATTACATTATATTTAGAGAATATATAATTAAACATGCATTTTATACAACATACCATTAATATATGTCCTGTATAAAAGCATATAACATCACATCAAACCTACACCATTCTCGTATATTATTACTTGAGAGTGAATTTCTCCCACTTTAATCATCATAAACTAAAATATGAAAAACTATTAAAAACTACCTTTACTCATTTAAACCATATTCAATTTAATTTTCAAATATTCAAATTATATTCAAAACAAAACATAATCCTACATAGAAATCAAGATCGTGTGACCAAGTCACCTTCACATCCAAATTATCTAACTTAAGGTTTATAAAAAACATAAATTGTTTCCTTTACCTGTCAAAGTTTGTTTACTTAAAATCAAGCTTTCAACTTCTTTTATCACACATGAAAGCTAAACATGTACACAAAAGATTTTGATAAATGATTTGAACATAACTTTATGATTCTGGACTATCAAAAATTCATCTTTGTCCTAAAAGGACCACATGCAAGATCCCTAATCCCCATGCATACAAAACCTGCCAAAACCAATTCAAGAAAATGGGCAAAGAGGAACTTACTCCAAGACAAATTCTGATTGAGCAAAATGACTCTATTCTCTACCAAGATCCTTAAGGCGAGCTTTGATCTACAAGAAGTAATATATTTTTCTAAAATCTAGAGAGAAGGTAGAGAAAAATTATTTTAAAAGGATGACCGTTTTTTAAAATGAAGTTTTAATAATTAATATTTTCTATTTATTAGCTTTATATTTAAATAATAAAACATTCATACTTCATCTCAATTATATCAGTATTATTATTAAACAATTAACTAGGCTCTTACACAGAAACAATCTAAAAAATTCTGGTTGTCTTTCTACGCTTAAGCATCCTGAATGCTCAGAATACGTGTCATACATTCAATGATGCTCAAGCAATATACTTTTAGAGAAAAACAAATCATTCCAACCTCTCTTGTGCTAAAGTTACTAGTAATCGCTTGAGCTATTTTACCAAGCTACAAACAAATTATTATATATAATTTATGTATAATAATTATATTTCATATGAGTACAAATAATATTACAAATCAGAGGACACCAAAAATCACATAATGGATGAACTAGTTTCAATTTTTCAAGACCTTTCAACAACTTGACAGAACCCATAAAATCATATCAAAACAATTTTCTAGTTACAATTATTATTATACTTATTATTATAATTACAAAATTTTTTTGAACCTCAACTCATATATTCTAAAAATATTTAAAATAAATAAGAGATATGATTATTAAATATTTATTATTTAACCAATTATTACTATATCAATATCAAAATTATACAATTATTTCCAATTTGATTGAAATACATTCAATTTAATTAAATTTTATATTATATATATATATATATATATATATATATATATATATATATATATATATATATATATATATATATATTAGAGACGATTAATTACAAGATGTTCTATATTTTGAAAATACTATGTTCTAGTTTGTAAAAGTTCAATGTTTCTAAAATGATATAATATTAATGTGTGCATATATATGTGTGTTTTAATAACAATATAGATAAATTTATGCAATAACTCATTTACCTTTTTTAGTTTTATGATTCATGAAAGGTTGGTACAAAATTTATTTGACACTCCTAGGTCGACCACCCATTCACTTTTGAAAAGTCTAAGCAAACAGCAAGTATATGTAGGTGGGTTATAACTTGCATATCTTTAATAAATGTTTTGGTTACAATAGGCATCAAATTATTGGCACTTCAATGCAACACTTCAAGAATGCCATTGCCCATTGACATTTTGTTTGTTACATAAAATGAGTTATCTGCAAGGATGTCAAACAAAACTATTTAAAGAAAAGATGTTTGTGCATTGCACATGTCTTAATACTAGTTATAACAATGACACCTCATCTTTATTAACTTTCAAAATATCATATGGGGAATAGTAAAATTTATTTGAAAAATATCAATGAAAAATTTATTTCCAAATCAAATATTCTTGTAAAGACTAACTATATTCTTAATAACTGTAAATACGACAATGACCATTTTAGTAAAAGAATCATTTCTTTTTAGTTTACAATTCATAATACATATTTATTTAGGTTTGGTTAGTCTAAGGAATCTTTCTGTTTTTTATACTCTTTTTTTCAATCCTATATATTCACAACTAATTTTAGATGTGTAAAATATTTATTTTCATTGCACATGCTGAAATATCAGTTACAATAGTAGCACCTTATTTTCTTTATTAAGTTTATTATTTCAAAATATTATATAAGAAATAGAGAAAATATTTTTATTTTTTATTTTCCCTATTTTCTATAAGAATAGAAATAAAAGAATTTCTTTTCAAATAAAAAAATTCTGCAATGACTAAAAGGAGTTCATTTTTACACTGTAGAAGATAAATCATCTTTCCTCGTTTATAAAAATGCAGCTATTATCCTTTACAAAATTATTTTATCTCACTTCTTATGAAAACAAAGACTAGTCATGATACATATTTTCATAAAAGAGAAACTAAAAACATGAGAACAATTATTTTTAAAAAAATTCAAGTTCTCCTCTTAAAGATAACAGTATTTATTCTAAATAGATGTACATAACTCTTCCGTAATTATTAAAATAACATTTATGCCTATCTAATTTTTAAATAGATATTTTTTTGTTACAATAAACATAATAATTTTTTTATTTAAAATAAATATTTAATAAAAATTAAAATAAAAATTGCAAAACTTAAAAATTAAAGTATTAAAATATGAAATTAAATATATTTTTAAAAAGGAATTGAACGATTTAATTTTGAATCACATTCTAATTTTAAAGAATACACAGTAAGATTTTTTTGTATTATTAGTAAGAGTAATAATTGTACTTCTGATATTAATTTATATTTGTATTGAAATCAATGTAAATATACTAAACTAATGACTTTAATAATATACTTTTATAGTTATTTATGTATTCTATATTAAAAAAATATTTTCTTAAATGATAAATTTTATATTTTGACAAGATAATTTATAATTTAGTAATGATATATTTTTATGCTATTTTTAATATAGCATGATTAAACATTCAATTTTTTTATAAAAAAAATATTTTCATATTTTAAAACTGTAATTTTATTTTTTTTAATTTTTATTTAACTATTCATAACATTTTAAAATAAAATAAAGTAGGTAAGTATCACTTTATTTAAATATAAAAAGGGTGTGTACAATTTATTGAAATAAATTGACTGTATGTTTAAAAACTAAAAGGAATGTAAATATTATTTTATTAAAAATATACAAAATGTAGGTTTCTATAGTATGAATGCAATTTAACACAGATTCTTCAGAAACATGTGTACTTTCTCCTAATGAAAAAAAAAAAAAAACTAATTCAGTCCATTCTTTTATATCCAATCATATCTTATTGTGGAAAAAAAAAACAGTAAAATCAGTGCAATATGATAATGTAATAAAAAAGATTTGGATAATAATTTTTGAAGGATGAGAAAACAGTTTTTCATAAATAGTTGCAGATGCAAAAAGGATTAAGGAGATAACCAAAATAAAAGTAAAATATTGTTAAGATTAAAAGGCAAAACTGAACATTTTGTGAGAAAAGAAGAAGAAGGACAAAGCTAAGATTAGGACTCAGTTGCTAAAAATGGCATTGACAGACATGCTCTCCACCACCATTTCTCTCATTCTTCCATTTTTCAAGTCTGCTATTACTTTTAGGAGCCAAATTCGGAATCAATAGAATGATGAGATCAATCTCTTTGCTCCCACCCATCTAAAGAAAGAAAATCAACAAAAAAACAAAACTTAAATAAAATAAAGAAAATAAGGGGAGATTAAATAAAAAAAGAAAATTTACATAAAAACAAAAAACAAAGACAAAGGGTGGAAAAAGAGAAAAAAAAAAAGAAAAGAGAAATGCCAGTTACTGGTTCCAACCAACCTTTTTGCTTTCCCTGTCAATCCAACAGCACCAGTTTCTTTCAAAATCTGAAGACAACCCATTTCACAGACCCAAATAAGGAACCAAAATCTGGGGAAAAGAAACAAACTTGGCATTGGGTTTTGGATTTTGATTTCTTTTCAATTTTCATTCCCTCTGTTTAATTTTTCTCCTTCTTCTCCAGAGAAATGCTCTTTCTCTGAATAACAACATTGTGCATTGACAGCAACATACAATAGGTATTTTTTATTTTTGTTATTGTTCTCACATGATCATTGATGGGTGAATAGAGGCCAAATGGGTGTTGTGGGGTTATGAGGGAGAGAGGGTGGGAGGGGCAAAGCTGAAGCTTTTTGAAAAAGCATGAACAAAGAGCTTACTGGCTTTGTGAAGGCTTGGGAAGCAGCAGTTAGGAAATCAGCAGGTCCAAAGAAGAGGGCAAACAGCATCTTCACACCAATGTCTGTTGCCCATGTTGATGATGATGATGATGCAAGGAATGTTGGTGAGGTTTCTGTTTCTCAGGTTGAGAAGATTCTCCCCAGTGGTGACTTCTACACAGGGCAGTGGCTGGAGAACGGTCCTCATGGCCAGGGAAAGTATCTGTGGACAGATGGATGCATGTATTTTGGGGAATGGCAGAAGGGTGCAATCATGGGGAAAGGGAGGTTCAGCTGGCCTAGTGGTGCCACCTATGAGGGTGATTTCAAGAGTGGTTATATGGATGGGAAGGGCACTTACATAGGGTCTTCTGGGGACACCTATAAGGGTTGTTGGGTGATGGAGTTGAGACATGGTCAAGGGACTCAGAGCTACCCCAATGGGGACTTCTATGATGGGGAGTGGAAGAAGGGATTGCAGAATGGACATGGGAGGTACCAGTGGAAGAATGGGAACCATTACATTGGACAGTGGAAGAATGGTTTGTTCTATGGGAATGGCACCATGATGTGGAGCAATGGGAATAGGTATGATGGTTGTTGGGAGGAGGGGTTGCCTAGGGGGAATGGCACATTCAGGTGGGGTGATGGCAGTTTCTATGTTGGGGTGTGGAGTAGGGATCCAAAGGAGCAAAGTGGGACATATTACCCTTCTGGCTCTTGTGTTGGCAATTTGGAATGGGATCCTCAGGAGCTGTTTGTGGACTTGGCAGAGTGCAGTGTTTGTGCTTGTGAGAAGGTGGCAATTTACCCTTCACAGAAGAGTTTGAACATTTCTGAGGGGGATAAGATGTCTAGGAAGGGAACTGATCTGAATGGGAGGACAAGGTGGATGTCTGGGGATGCAAGGGTTAGCAATTACAGTTCTGAAGATGGTTCTTATACCTCCTATGAGGGCTCAAGGACTTCTCAGGGTGATAATTCTGTTCCAAGAGTGCCCAATTTGAGGTTCAAGGCTCCAAAGAAACAGGGAGAGACTATTTCTAAAGGTCATAAAAACTATGAACTCATGCTTAATCTGCAGCTTGGTATCAGGTACTGATCATATTCATAGTTGAATTATGTCTATTTACTCATAATATCTCCTAAGGTTGTTGTGGTGCAATGATGAATATGGCATTCTGAAAAACAATAATTTCTTTCCATGATTCTAATTTTAACTGCGCCGTTATTAATTTCTTGTGCCATAGCACAGACATGCTGTTGGAAGACCTGCTCCAAGTACATCTCTTGACTTGAAGTCTTCTGCATTTGATCCTAAAGAAAAAGTATGGACCAAATTTCCACCGGAAGGATCCAAGCACACGCCACCTCACCCCTCATGTGAGTTTAGATGGAAAGATTACTGCCCGGTAGTGTTCAGGTAAGCTTTTGATCAAAATCTCATGAACTAGATGAACCCTGAATCTGCTAACCTGTTTAGTGTGCTGCTCTTGTAAGTTTGTATCATAAAAATCTCTCTGCTGTATTAGAGCTTTGCCTACTTATCCTAATTCCTAGTTGTTGATGATGGTTTTTATTTTTGCAGGGCTCTTAGAAAATTGTTCAAAGTAGATCCTGCTGATTACATGATATCATTATGTGGAAATGATGCCCTCCGGGAGCTCTCATCTCCTGGTAAAAGTGGAAGTTTTTTTTATTTGACCAATGATGACCGCTACATGATAAAGACCATGAAGAAATCAGAAGTAAAAGTGAGTTCCCTTTTGTCTGGCTAGATAGAAAATAAGCCTTGAGGTTTTGTGATTCTCCTAACCATACACTTTGATTACCTTGCTTTTCAATAATTAAAAAGTTCCACCAATGATCCTGAGTTTTTAGAGCAGCAGTGGAACCAAATTGTGATAGCTTTTAGTTGTTGCTCCATTACAATTTTCAAAGGTTATTTCTTATTATCTGCTAAAAGATATTTCATTCAGGACTATATAAAATGATTGCAGGTTTTCTTGAGAATGCTCCCTGGTTACTACAAACATGTTCGGGCTTTTGAGAACACTCTAGTCACCAAGTTCTTTGGTCTCCACTGTGTTAAGCTAACAGGAACTGCACAGAAGAAGGTAATGCCTGAGGTTTGTGTAGACTTGTACTCTGACAAAAGTATATGATTGACTATCCTTGACAATTTCAGGTTCGATTTGTCATCATGGGAAATCTTTTCTGCTCACAATATGCCATCCATAGGCGCTTTGACTTGAAAGGTTCAACCTTTGGTCGCACAACAGACAAACCTGAATCAGAAATAGAGCCTACAACAACACTTAAGGACCTTGATTTAAACTATATATTTCGGTTGCGGAAGTCTTGGTTTCAAGAATTTTCCAGGTACCTAATCACTTGGCTCATCCATTGTGTGTATAAAATGCAGGAAACTGAAGTACACCAACTTTTTGTTTCATTAAGAACATTTGGTTTGGCGCTATGTCAGTAGAACATGGCTATGTTTTTTAACATTCCCTTCTGCAGGCAAGTGAACAAGGACTGTGACTTTCTGGAACAGGAGAGGATCATGGATTATAGTATGTTGGTAGGTCTTCACTTTCGAGGAATGTCTTGTAGTGACAATGTTACTCCTCCTTCTGGTTACAGTCCAGGCTCTACAACCCCAACTGGTTATATCTTGTCTTATATGGATTTTTCTTATTTCATTTTCACCATGAGTTTCTCTTTTCTGATTACATGAACTTGTGTTGCAGGCAACGGTAACACGGATGATGGAGCGCCCCGTCTGTCTGGAGTGGATGTGGATCATCTTGTAGTAGATCCTAGTCGGTATAGTCCATCAACACTTCATGACAGAAGTTCCAAATTTCAAGAGTTCTGAGTGAAAGTTTTGACCAAAGCAACATGCATTGTTTTGCTTTTACTATTTTGATATGCAAAGACATTCATGCAGCAATCCTATTTTACTCAGATGCCTCAGTTTATTTTTCATTGTATCATCATGCATTGCTTCTAAGTTTTCACCTCACATTATCTCCACCACTTTTATATCTCACAAAAACAAGTCACAAGATGTAGAAGCTATAAACATTTGCTTCTGCAGACTTGGATTATCTCTGATGCAATGAAACATCAAGCATGCACTATCTTGCACTGCTGCACAAGTTTTTACTGTCATAGATCCTCATACACAGGAAATGTTGCATTAAATGTTCTGAAAACATTTGTATTCTGCTTCATGTTTCAGGTGGATTCAGTTAGGTATAAACATGCCGGCTCGGGCTGAATTGACAGTGCGGAAGAGTTGTGACACTCCCCAGTTGGTTGGACAACCAACCGGTGAGTTATATGAGATCATAATCTTTTTCGGGATCATTGACATATTACAAGACTATGACATCAGTAAGAAGCTTGAGCATGCATACAAATCATTCCAATATGATGCAACAACAATCTCTGCGGTTGATCCAAGACTGTACTCTAGACGGTTTCGTGATTTCATCTTCAGAGTTTTTGTAGAGGACTAAAACATTCATCAAATTGCAGTTACAACACTAACCAGCATATTGATATATCCATGCACAGAATGGCCTACAACACACTAGTTGAGGGCATTTTGTGATAATATAGCCAAAAGGGGTTGCATGTTTCTGAAATTTGCTCATTCTTCACCCCCTTTCAGTTTGTGAATTTTATATTAATTATAGTCACAGCTAATGTATGTTGTAGTGTAGATCAATGTTGTTCAGAGTTACTGAAGAAGCCTTTTTTTTCCCAATTGTAAATGAATCAACACAAAGGGTCAAACAACATTGGAAACTATTCTTTTTTGTTTACATATATAACATCCCAGGTGAGCCTCTGGGGTTTCAGCTCTGAATAAAGATGTACAGAAAAGAAGAGAAGGGCATTAAGATTTGTGTGCAGAAATGTGTTGGTCATCATTACCAACCTTAGGAAGGGATGTGATTAGTAACACTTATTGTGTAGTGGTGGTTCCCCTTTTGCATACTATGGATATTTTTTTCTGTGACCCTTAATCAATGAATGAAAAGGTTTAATCAATCATTTTCTGGATGTTTCTGCTTCGATAATTATATCAAAAAATTTAATTTTTCCTCCTTTCAAACAACAGAAGAATGCATATGGATAAGTTGGTAAATATTTCATGTTTTGTTATTTGTGTGTTGAAATGAATGTATCTAGTTGTTAGGGCCGAAAAGAGGTAGCTAATAGTAATTACGAGTAAATAATTAATAAAATAGAACTCATAAGTAAAATGTTTTAATTTAATATTTTATTTTGATATACTATACTGAAATAAAATTTGATTATATTTTATTTACATATTATTTAATAAATTTAGATATAATGCAATTTTTATCTTTTAAGATGATAAATAACTTAGTAATTTAAATAATTCATGTGTTGAAAATAATTGAGTTTAAATTTAGTTTAACCTTACAAAATTCGTTTTAATAAAATCAGGTATGATTAATGCAAGATCTTCGACATTCAACTTAATATGAGAATAAAAGAACTGGATATCTTATAAGATGATATGCCTAACTAATTTTAATTAAAAAAAGCTCAGATATCATATTAAAGTAATATAACTTAAATTTAACTTAATCTCAAAATGAAGTATATATTTACTTATATACAAAATTTAATTATATTTAACATAATTTGATTATATGTATTTGGCAAAGATTTAAATTCCATGTTTTTTCATCCTTCTTCTGTTATTATCGTCAAATTAATAAATTTATTTATTTTTTATTTTTTTTTAGTAAATCGACTTAAACAAATACATTGTAATATTTTCTTTTCAAAAACCCATGAACTTTTTTTTTCTCTGATAAATAGCAGTAATTGTACATTAATTCTCTGTTAGCCGAGTATTCAAATCCGCTTCCTATTTCATCGTTATTCTAATTTTATCATCAAATTAACTTCATATATTTTTTTTTTCTCCATGCATGTACTTGTTTAGTTCCTAATACTCATAAAATTTTTAAGAATTTGTTTTAAAAATAAAAATTAAGTCCTTTCTGGATTAGACAATCCTTGTAAAAAAAAAAAAAATCTTTATAGGAAATCCTGAATTTTGTTGGTTAATTTTACGAGTTTAATGATGAGCACTAAGTGTGTAAAACAATTTTCAATGTTATAAAATTAGGTATCATAACTGATACAACTTTTAAACTAATTCTTGTAAAAAATCAATTGTTTATATTATAATAAGAAATGACAAAAAGGGTAATGAGTAACTAAAAATTAAGCATGGTTAATATTTTCTGACATTTTCTTTTTATAATCACAAATATCTTACATTCTGAGTACAATACAAATTATTTTCCATAATTATTAATTACCATCACTTTATTTTTATACATTTCTGGTACTACTTTTATTTTTAGTTATTTTCCATAATTATTAATTGTCATCACTAACACCTCCTTAAGAACATTGACATAAAATATAACTTTAATTAAGCACTGAACATAATATAAAATTCCTCAACATGAATAATGTCTCTATTCTGATGCAAGAAATTGAAACCTGGTCCCTCTATATATATATATATTATATATGAATATATAAACATTCTGTAGAACAGAAATTTACAGAATAACAATAACAGAAGAGCACATATACTGTCAGTTTCCTTCCCCTGCAAAAACAACAGAATACGACCTGTCATTTTGCAAATAAAGTTTTATAAATATTTAGCCATAATTAAAAAGTTGTCTATAAAAAAAATTAAATGTGTTAGTTGAGGCAATAAAATCGAAATATAGATAATATTTTTTTAAAATTTAAAATATGCAATAATTCAATAATATTTATGATCAATATTTTTAGTATCATTAAATAAAAAAAAAAACATGAACCAACATATTAGCTCACAACTTGCATAAGTAAGAATCAATATGATTTACTTTAACCTTTTTTTAAAACAAAAATCACTTTTTCTTTAACCTGAATTTTTACAAAAAATAATTATTTTTCCTAAACAATACATGTTTAAGGGTCAGATGAATACTACTTTTTACATCTAACCAAATAAAATATTATTAACCCCTCTTAGTTAAACAGTATAGAAAGTAAAATAAGAAGAATAAAACAAGCAATGAAGTGACATAACAAAATAAAAAATATTAAAAAACAAAATTTTGAACAAATCACTAGTGTGCCTTTTCATACTTATATTCCCTTTCTTTCACATCCCTAATTTTTTCACTTTATTGAGTCTTTACTCTTTTCTTTTCTTTTCAAGGCATTTCATGGGAAACATGGACAAGAATGATATCAAGACATGATTGGTTGCTAAATCAAGACACCAAAATGAGAATACAATTAATAATTTGAGATGAAAAATGAAAAATATTTAGCCACTAGGGGAAATCTTTGTATGCAAGAAAATTAAATAGACATAGTGAGTTGACACTTGACATGTGAAGTGAAAACTTTGGCACTCAAAATACAATTTGGTGGCTTTATTTTCTTCCCTTCACCATGATTTAAAATTGAAATCAACTCAATCAAACATTGGTAAGATGTCAAATATAAGAGAGGCTAAGAAAGAAAAATACAACAATTTATAATGTGATGTTGCTAGTTATTGGATCATAGCCTTGAATGGTCAAAAGAAAATTATTATATCTATAAGATGTCACATTCTCTAGAAAAGGTCATTGTTCCTTTTGAAAACAGTGCTGCAAGGAATAAAAGAGAAATAAGAGTAATGCTATTTTTCTTTATAATATACTCATACTAATTCTTTCAATTTTTTTATAAAAAAACAACATAAAAATAACAGCTTTCTATTTAAAAAAAAAAAAACAAATATAGAATACTTTGTTTGTCTAGTAAGATAGTAATTATGGCCATACTTACATGAATGAACTCCCATTATGAGACATAATTTGATTTCCCTTTTGGTATTAGATGATGTTATGATTGCAAAAATATTTAAAAATACTTTCTTTTTCTATAGTGTGTTCAAGAACATTTAATATGAAGTAATTTTTTTTTGTTAAAACAAATTATTTACTACATTAAAATTATCAAATAAAATAATAAAATGTACTAACTTTTTTACATCATATAACAATGAAAGATAAGAGAAGTTCTTCTGATGTCCCATGGTTAATACCAAAAGTAAAAAAACCAAAAAGAAAAGTGCATTAAAACAAAAGTTGATGTGAATTGCTAAATCTAAGAAAATATAATATATGCATGCAGACAAAGTGCAGTTGAATCTTGCTCTGTCACACGCATGAATGATAATTTGGTAGTGGAAATGCAACGCACTCTCAATGCACACCAAAAAGTGTACATTCATTCTTTGTCTATTTGTCCTTTCACTCAAAGTGCCATTTTTAAAGTCACCACTTCAATTCAACCCCACCTTACACGGTACATGTTACCTTCCACACACACCAAAATTAACCACTGTAAAGTTACCATAATTTAGATCCAAAGGGTATTCTTCTTTTGTCCTTCCTTTGTAAATTCACTCAATATCAAAGCTCAATTTGATTTGGTTTAACATGTCAAATGATAAAAAAGTCTGGTTTAGTTTGATTTGCGATTTTAATGAATCATACTTCTCTTCTAATTGATTCAACCAAGTTTGAATTTGAATTTGGTTCATGTAATTGAACCAGACTAAACTACCAATTTTAACAATTCTCACACAAAACCAAGATTCCCACTACAGTATAAAGTACCAAGGGACAAGTTGCTAATTCTAGTTCTTTCTCTCTCTTCTTGTTATCATGATTACCCTTCTCCCAATAACTCAATTTTACTAAAGTGAAGAGACACAAGAATTTTCTAAGCTTTTGATTAGTAATAACTAGAAGGTGAACTTTTTAACTAGTTACCAGATTTATAATTAGTATTTTACTAATGTGAAGAAACCCAAGAATTTTCTAAACTTTGATTAGTAATAACTAGTGGGGTGAACTTTTTAACTAGTTACCAGATTTAAAATTAGTAGATTTCATGTCAGGTTCTTGTGAAGAGAAACATGGAAAGATTCAGTACCAATGAGCCAAAATCTAAATAAAAATTTCAATCTATAACCTTAATATATTATAAGTCTAGTTTCTTATATATTATTCTTAGAACTCATTCTTATTAACAGGAGACTAAACTTACACTTAAAATCTTAAGATTTTGTCAATCTATATCAAACTTAAAATCTTAAGATTTTGTCAATCTATATCAAACTTAAAGAAATTAAAGTGAGAGATCAAATTTGTCAGTTAAAAAAAAAAAAAATAGAGGATCAAACTCATGGCTTGAAGTCAAAAACTAAAATCAGAAAACATAACTGAAGAAACTCAATCAGATTTTACCATTTTTCCTTTTTATGATGCTTAAACATTGAAGCAATTATTTCAACAGCATAGTAAAGAGGGTGTTGAATATTAATTAAGTAAAGCAAGGCCAAGTTTGTACCTTGAAGAGATCTCAGCAAACAGATGCAGGGTAAGCACTGGTTGGAACCCCAATTGCAGAAGAACACTCCCTATTATTACTCTTTCCGGTGCCATTGTTTCCCAGTTGCAGTTCAGAGACACTAGGCACATCATTTCTGGCATGAGCACCATGATCATACAGAAACCCCTTGAACACATGGCCACTGATATGCACTGTGGCCAAGTAGGCAATCTCATCTTCACCACTCCCTATAGCAGACACTCTATGGCACCTAAACACAGCAGGTGCACGCACATGCCGTGGCAAAGATTGCTTGAAACCAGCATCTGCAATCCAAATTCCAAATTCCAAAGTTTTACAACATTTGAGTTGTTCCAAAGATAGAAATAATCAGTAACCTTTTGTTTACTTGTTTCAACAAGTACTAGAATAATCAATCAAATCACTTTCCTAACTTGTTTGATCAGACTTTTTAATCAAAATTACAAAAAAATCTTCACCCCACATGAAAAAATTGGCCATAATATCAAAGCTTCTGAGATTTCTGCAACCATCTATCTGGAATATCTCACAATATCAAGAATTGCAACAAAATATAGCAAGATCAAGATTTAAGAAACAAAAAAAGTCTATATCTGCAACTTCAGTAGTAACATCAAGATTTTTTGGAACAATGATGACCACAAATGTGATAAAACGATCATACTTGTGTATAATTTTTTCACACTGTCAAAAAGTACAAAAAGAAACTATAACTATTATTGAAATTTAAAATCTTGATTGAATAAGTACTTGATTGATCTATCAATAACATTGCATCAAACATAATTGAAGAGAGATAACAATAACAATAACAAGTTCACCTTGTTGACAAGAGCTAGTGTCTAAGCTAAAGCTCTTTGATGGTGTAGCATTGGAGGTGGAACTGAGAGAAGTAGCTGCAACATTCTTGGATGACCCTATTGTTCTTAGCCTCTTAGAAGCACCACCATCACCCTCTCCATCACCGTTACCATCACTACCACTGTTACCACCACTGCGTCTCAGAGAGGCGGGGACCCACGTGCTCTTCACGTGAGTGCTGCAATCAAAGCCACGTCCTTTGCAACAAGTCCTGCACCTTTTGTAGCTGCAATCCCTCTTGGCCCTATTGCCACAATCCTGGCACACCCTAAACTCGCCACTTTCCTCAGCCTCCATCACATGCTTGTTGCTCCCCTCATCTTCAACGTTCATGAAACCTTTTCTTGTGGAATTCACTTCTGAGACACCACACATCTTGAGGTTCCAGTAGTTGGTGTTGTGGTTGGTGGGGTTGTTGTTGGCACAGTCTTGAACCTGATCATGAACATCGTTGGTGTGTGGAACTGTCAGGAGAGGGAAAATGCCAAGGCCAACGCTGAGAGATGCTGGAGAAGGCAAGGGAAGGTTGGGATGGTGGTCTGCTGAAATGGGGTGGTGCTGGTGTTGGTGTTGGTGCTGATGGTGGTGAAGTTGAGAAGCCGTTGGAGCTATGAGAACCAAGTCTCTGAGGCCTAACATGTTCATTGGAACAACAAGGTTTTAGCACTCTTTGAGGTTTGGATTTTAGAGGGTTCTTATGAGGTGTTTGAAATGAACTTTTGGTGATGTTTATGTTTATGGTTTTGAGGTTGTTTTTGTGTGTTGAAGTTGGATTTGGAGGCTTTATAAGGAGAATGTTAGGAACATAGAAGAGGATGAGATAGAGATTTTGATTGAGATTCCCTTTGATGGAAACTGTGGTTTGGTGTGGTGTGTGAGTGATGATGATGAAGATTTGGTGTATGTGTTGTGTTGTGATGTGTTTGTTTAGGATTGAAAAAAATGGAGGTTTTTATCAGTTATTTGTTTTGATGCTAAAAGACATTACTGCTACAGGGTTTTTTTCTTCTGACACTCAAACTAAACTTAACAGATTCATTCTTAGATTCAATTTTTAAATCTAAATATTAAAAACAAAAACTTTAATCTCTTTTCAAGTCAAAGGGTAATTTTAATTCATGAAAAATTGTATTTTTAGTATTATTTTGTTTATGTATACAATAAGGTTAAGCATTACTTAGTCAAACATGTACATGATGGGAAAAAAATTATTACATGTAGTTGTTCACAAATTTTTAAAATTTTGACTCAATTTATTTGAATAAAAATATCTTTTTTATAACCTTGGTTTTAGTACCTAAAATTTAAAATCAATTAATTAATTAACCTTCTTCAAAAATTTTAAAAACTATGAAAATTTATTTTTTTCATCAACTTTGTGCCGGTAGCTAAATATTAAACTTAGATATAACAATAAGTAAAATCACTATTTCTAAAATTATACTAGTTTACTTTCAATTTCTCAAAGTTGAGTCAATGATAATGAATTTATTTAATTTCATTATTTTTTAAGTCAAATTCATTAATTATCACTATATAGAAGAATTAATCTAGAGTCGGCATTTTTGAAAAACAGAGAGAGATACAGGGAGAAAAATATGACAGTAATAAGGGGGAAAATGAAAGAAATAATATTTTTTTATCAGTGAAAGAAACAGTATATATATATAAAAACTGTAATGAAATATGTTTAATTATAAAATAAGATACTTTAAAGATATAATAGAAATTAAAAATAAAAAAATGATTTTTTATGTATATATAACAGTGACAGGATATCAACTTAAAATAACATATATAGCAGTAAAATGTTCACGAGATTTCTATGTTCATTTTGATATTTAAATCTTAAGAGATTGTAAAATTAACTTTGCTTTCAACATTAAAAATTAAGAGAAAGCCGAATATGTAATTATCAACTTTCGAATAATCAGAGAAAAACATTTATAATCTATCACTAAATGCATAATTGTTGAACTAAATCATATTTTAAAAATCATTAATTTGAAAACTGTAAAGGAAAATTATGCTCAAATTTGGCTCACATAAAAATATAATAGAAAGTGAGTCTTTACAAAATAATAGTAGTTCTTTTTCATAGATATTTTTGTGAGTCTTTACAAAATCTACACAAGAATATGAAGAAAATTCATTTTTTTTACAAATATTTATAGAAAATTTGTGAAAAAAGTATCATGAAATATAAAATTTAAACTCTTAAACTCTTGATTAATGAAGATTAAGAAATTGGATATGAAGATTCCAGAAACTCCACATTTCAACCAATGTACAGTGAAGGAAAGAAGAGTTTTAATTGAATGTTATTAAATTTGGGGACATGTTTAGGAGGTTGTGTGAGAGAAGAAGCAAGATGGTTCCCCACAGTGATAATAATAATAGTGAAAGAACAAAAAAATAGGGTAGGGAAAGTAGGGGAAGGGGGGTCCAAAGGGTAGCCCCTATAGCTATAAGGGGGGTCATAGACCTAGAGAGTGTGTCCATGTAGGTCATGGTCATAGCCTAACCCTACTTAAGTGCCCTCATAGATTGGTCTTATTGGAAACCAATAGCCGTATCCACTAAGACCTATGAGCCACCTTACAAGTGTAGGGCACCCCACTTTTACAGGATCAAACTTGGGGCCCCCCTTACCTCTTTCATATGCTTCTTTGCCTCTTTCTTTGCCCAACTAGCTACTGGATAATTATGTAGGATAATCAGACCATTTTTAGTTATTTAAAAAAAATTATAATGTATAAATAAATGTAAATTTTATTTTAAAAATAAGTTTTGTGAGACTAAGTTCAATTTAAAGTTTGACTTTTAGGAGTTGTAATATAATTACTTCTAACAATAATATTTTGGCAGGTTTAAAGTTGAAACTATGATTATATAAAAAAAAATTGAATAATTTTTTTTTGAGTTTTGGGTAACTATTTTTTAGCTAAAACAGAAGTTTTGTTTTGGAATTTTGTACTAACTTTGGATACAAACTTTTATTATGTGTAAATTGGGATAAGAAAAATCTGTGAGTGATATTGGCGTTGAATTTAGAATTTGTGAATACTACATAAATTTCTTATCAATTGACCAATTAAAGTGAATTTTAAAATTATAATTCTATTTAGGAAATATTGATGCAAGAGTCTAGAAAAGTGTAACCAAGTTTTGTCTTATGTATATAAATAAGTGGGGGCTCAATCAAAATAAAACCAAAAGCAATTGTTGTAGTTATTTGTATTTCACATTCGAATTACATTTCTGTTTTACTGTTGAAGAATTCAAAGTTTTGAAATTTTACATCGCCTACACAGATATATCAGGTATATAATCTACAATTAAAAAATATATATAAATAAACATGGTTCATACAATATTATAAAATACTTTTCTTATAGAGATTTTAAAATATAAATAATTATTCGTTACGAACTTATAAACATAAGATAGAAGAAGTTTCTAATTAGTGTGAGTCTTATTATGTAATGACAATTAACACAAATTTTAAAAACAAATATAATACAGAAAATAGGATAAACTATATATTCAATCAATATCATTAAAAATTTATAATTCATCATTTTATATTTAATAAACAAGGAAAATATTTACACATAACTCAAATAATATCATGACAAAAATTTGCTTACTTATATATATATATATATATATATATATATATATATATATGTTTAATTTTATTTTTAAAAGACTCATGTGTTGAATTAGATTCAGAAGTTTGTATCTGCCATACTACTTAAATTGTGAAATGCATATAATTACTCTAAAATATGGACAATCTCATACATGATATCAAATCATACTCAAATGACAGGGTTAGTCCATATAATCTTCTTTAACCTAGTCTTTTATATAAACTTTATTTAACACTCTCAATACAGTAGAGTTAATATACTTCTTTATTGATCAAATGCACGTCTTAATCAATCTCAACACAAAATTTTATTTTCTAAAAATATTACGTCTCAATCACATTTTCACATAATTTATAAATTACATCATACATTATACAAGGAATAAACATTCATCAAAATCAACATGTAAATGACCAACTTATCAAATTTTACTATCCCTATACCATCAAAATCAATCTCAATCAAACAATTCTAATTCAATAAACAACAAAACATGTAATAAAACTTTAGAACTAATGGCCACATCATCCCCACGTCCAAATCTTCTAACTTAAGGTTCTATTTAAAAATAAAATTAGTTTCTCTTTAAATATATAAGCTAATTTCCCTTATATGATAAAAGTAAAAGTAGTCAAAGAGTTCAACTTCTAAAGAACAACAAAGATAGTCTAACCTGCACCATAGAGTTTTGATCAATGATCTTTAACACATCACTAAGACCCTAAATTAATAGGAACTACTCCTAAAGTCTCAAACACCACATGCAACTAACATCTCCTTGGATAACAAGAAAACTCTAAAATGACTCAGAAGAAAAAAGAAGAATTAAATTTAATCTAAACAAACTTTTGATCAAATAGTTTTACTCTAATCATTGTCAAGAGTCTAACGATGATTCGTTAGTCTAATAAAAGATGAGTTTAGAAATCTAGAGAGAATGTAGGAGAATAGAAAAAAACTTTTATAGAGAGATGATGATTATATTAAAATAAAAACTAAATAACTAATTTTTCTATTTATATAAACTTTAACTTTAATAATAAAACATTCAAGTACCATTTTAATTATACTACTTTTTATTATAAAACTATTGCTAGGTCTTTACATTTTGAATGAGGAATCAATAATATATTATTTAATATAACCTTTTTAATATACTTTTTGTAAAAATGTCAGAAAATATATATAAAAAAATATATAATATAATTCAACAAAGGTTTGTATATAACATCAGATATTTCAAGATATATCTTAAACATACTATAAATATATATGCATATATTTATATAAATAATTACAAACGAAAGTTTAAAATAAAGTATTTATATAAATAATTACAAACGAAAGTTTAAAATAAAGTTTTTATTATCTGTTCATCCATTTGTTAGTGTACATAATACTATCATAATAGGTCACTATATAAATAACGCACACAAAGGTAAACTTTTCAAAATAAAACTCTAACATAAGAAAATGTATATAAAAGGAATAATCTTATTAGGAATGTATAAATAATCCAATTTTAATCCGACATAAATATACAAAAATCATATAAATCACACATGGATCTATACATAAAGGATATTAAACAAATGGAACATCAACTAACATTTGAGCATGTTCTACTAGAGATAAACATCTGAGTTAAACCGATATTTAGATTATAAAGCAAACCTAAGAATGGAATCAGGGTAAGTTCATTATAACCTAAGTTTGCACATTTACACATATTACAATATGTAAGAACTCTATCCTCATATCCTCACCATCTAATATTTTAGTATGTGTGACTTAGATCATTAATGAAGCAAGGTAATCTTTGTTATAACATAGATACTAATACTTAATACATAAATGAAACAAAGGTTCAAATATCATCTATAAATTTCAAATTCTAAATTTTGCAACATTACAAGCATACAACTACTATAGTTAAATTTCCTTACCTGATGTGAGCAGATACTCTTCCAAAAGAGCTCTGAAAAATCTAAAAGTAGGAGAACTCTTACCTACAACACAGAGTATCTAATTAAGGATCTAACTACACTACAACGATGTGGAACCAACAGATACTCTTCTTGAAGTCTCTGAAGGCACATGCAACAGCTATATAAACCTATTGAACAGATTTGAAATTGACTCAAAAGAGAAAATGGTAAAATTGAATTTACTCAAACGGAGTTTATGATTGAACAATTACTTATATTGTTGATCTAATAAAGGACGAAAGGTTTATAAAGAAAAGAGAAAACAAAAATTTAGAGAGATAGTAAGTTTGTGAAAGTAAAACTTGATTATTAGCTTTTTTTTATAAATAAGTGTTTTCAGTTTATTAATAAAAATATTTAAGTGCTTCTTTTAATTTTCCATTTCTATCCTGAAAACAAATTTCTAGGTCATTACAGTTATACTATATTATAATTGAACCACTATACAATTGGATTAATTAGAGTAAAAAGCTATGGAATATATTAATTAATTGAATCCTTCTCACAAAATACTAATGAATAATTTCATAGGTAAAATAATTAGTTAATATCAATCACCACGGATAAATATTTTTATTAGATATGAAAAAGGGCTATTTCTAATGCAAATTAGGAATAAAAAGGGGTTCCTTTTAATTCAAATTTCAAAAAAATTATATAAAAGTCGTTTTTTAAATTGAACTACGATTAAATCAACTAAAATAGTTCGCATTTAATTTGGATTAAAAAAATTTAAATTTTATATTTTTTAATAAAATTATCATAGATATGACTATTAAAATAATTATTATAAATAATTTATATATTTTAATAGTTTCATCACATAATTTACTAGTCGTTATTATTTTATGACTATTATAAAATTCAATACCTATATTACAATAGATAGTCAGACTTTTCGATAGTTACCTTATTGGTGTTAAAAATAAGGCTAACTTCACTATAGGAAAAATTGTTTATAAATATTGGATTAATAATAAATTCTAAGTTTAAATAATTAGAGTAACTAAATTAAAATTTAAATCAAAATAGCTACAACTTTGGAAGTCATGACTGATTGATTAACTGACTATTTCATAAACATATTGAATGATTACGGAACACATATAATTTACATACTTATAATCCTTAATTTTAAAATAGTTTCTAAATTAGTTTAAACAATAAATAATTTTTTTTCTGAATCAGTTTCTGTTTAATATTTTTTGTAATGTTTAACTTTTTTAAAATAATCAATTTAAAAAAATCAATTTTTGAAGAAATATATAGTTTTCCTTCCTAATATAAATAGAAAATTGCTTATGTTAAAAAAACCACATAAAAATATAATTTTACTTAATTCATTAAATAATCACTTATTTAAATTTTTCTTATGACTGATTTCTGTAAAAAGAATCTAATCAATATATATTTTTTATAAAAGCTTTTATATAAGTAAAGATATGACTTAATTCTACTTAATTAATGATTAGATGATAACATAAAATATTTACTATATTAATATACTTAATTGAATTGCATGAGTCCAATATTTCAAAAATTATATGTATGGAACCTATTCTTTTTTCAGTTATTTCTTTGCAAGGCATTGTGATCCAAATGTCATCCATCTAACTTTTTTGGCAGTCTCATAATATTTGTAGGGTTAGGCAGCAACATATATATATATATATATATATATATATATATATAAACACATGTGAAACTCTACTATCATACCTTGTGCAAATCTGTCATAGCTACTACTACATATGCTGCATCCTATGCATAACACTGCAATATGTGTTTAGTTTCAGTACAAATTTGAAAAAAAATTAAAATAGTTATTTTTAAAAATGTTATAAAATTATGTGGTTATTTTTTAAATGTATGGAAGGAAACCAAATGTATTTTCGATTATGAAACTTGCTTTCAACTTCTTTAATTTAGTTTCATTCCAACAATTGTTTAAGCAATAAATTTTTTATTCTAAGATCTACTTATATAGAATTAAGAATTATAGATTTAGAAGTATACGAAGAATAAAAATATCTTTAAATAATATTATAATTAACATACAGACACTTTTAAGATATTAGGGGCCCGATTTAAGAATTCCTTTCTTTGCGATAGAAGATACGATACTGGATTGGGGAAAAGCCTCACTTTGTTCTTGCCTTTTAAGATATTAGGAAGCTTTCATTGCAAAGTTTAAACTCTCTATTATAGTTTATTAATAATTTATTAATGAATATAACGGTATTTCTTACAAAACTTTTAGAATACATACATATCTAATAATACATTTTGGCATTTTTAGCAAATCCAATTTATTAATGATAACTTCATATAGTTGAAGAAAAAATTTGTTACAAATTCTGAGAAACTTCAACTTAAGAGTGCCTTCTTTGCATTTGAGTGGTTTAAACATAAAAGATGCATTAAATGTTTTTCATGCATGTATTAAATATTTTTATTCTCTTGTAACAACATCTCAATCTTTGAAAAAACTTATCAATCATTAATCAAAGTATCTTTATTTACAGTTATTTACAGTTATGTAAAGCGCTCTACGGTACAAATTAGCAAATTAGTAGTTTTTTTTCAAAATTGACAAAATAAGCAAAAGGAAGTTATTGACTCACAACAATTTTAGCTTGTTGCAAGTGATTCGATGTGATATATGTTCTTATGGATCTTCTTTGTAGACAAAGGAAACATAAATTCTCTATAACATAAAAATAAACACAGAAATCTTCAAAAAATATAAAGTTAACTTAAAACTATGTGTGTATCATCTTAACACAATGATGCTTATCAAATATAAAAAGAAATTGCACAATATTATATTATCTAATAGATGAAACACTTGTCTCTTACATGATATGTTATGAACAAAAACATTTCATTTTATAGACGAAATATGATCATGTTTTATACTTTGTTATTTATCAACACTTAATCAAAACATGGATTGTTAGATTTTCTCTAATAATTGATTATTTATTTTTTTAGATTATATAGTTGAAAAGTCAAAAGCGATTAGATCAGGACAGACTGAACATGATAAGTCTTATTTTCCTTATAGTTGATTTTGTTCATTTTATTTTCTTCTTTGTGCTTGTAGAAGTTATATACTCTAATTATTTTAATAAACCAAGCAAGAAGGATGTAGTAATAATCTAAATATGTGTATATGTTGGTGATGTAAGTTAAGGCTTTGGAATTTCTAAAAGTCTATTTGGAAGTTTTTGATATTGAAGTTTCTTTTCTTATAACACAAACTAATTTCAAGTGAGCTAATAATCTACATCCACTCACTTAACTTGATTCAAAAGATTTGGAATTTGTGTTAGAATAATTTGGAATTTAATTTATAATTTTAATATATATATTGAGAATTACTTTTTTTATGTTGGAGTTTGTTGATTGTTATAATTGGGTTGAATTAATGTTTTTGAAGTTTGAGATGAAAAATATTTTTTCTTTTAATAGTTAAAAAATGTTAGACGTAGTAGAATTAGTATTTTTTTCATTATGCAATCATATTGTGATTGATGTTATTTTTTGATATTTTGCATATTACTCTTGAGTGTTGAGTTGTTGTTCAAGCAGCAATAATAATTACATGTATTCAATATTGTTCAAGCACTACACTAGTTACTCAAGCGACAATACTTTCACTCGTTCTAAGGATGTTTTAGTAAGAGAGAAACTACATCAATTATCTCTCTTTAAGAACTTTTTTTTTTTACTTAAACGGCATGTAGTCGCTTAAGTGAGATGAGACAAAGTTTTGAATTAAATTGTAGAACTTTGTGCTTGTGCAACAACTTACATCATTCAATCAATAATATGACACTTGAGCAACAAGAGAATCAATGTTAATTATCTCTTCTTTGGAGTTTTGGTAACTCAAGTGATGAGTAAATGCTATAAGGAGAGAAACATCACAACAATTTTTGTCTCCTTTAAAATTGGTGTCATTTAAAAGATTTGAGTTTACTTAAGAAGAATGAGTTATCACTCAAGTAGTAAGAGTTATTGCTCAAGTGGTTAGAGTTATTGTTTAACCAATAATATTTATTTCTCGAGTGGTAAGTTCTTAGTTTGATTGATGAGTCTTTCCTTTCAATAAAAATAAGTGAAATAATCTTCTTCAAGTGTGAACCGTCTTGCCCATGGGATGCTTTTTTTGGTAAAACACATTGTATGATGTGATATATTTTTTGAAGCTCACAAGAGAAATCCTTTCTAGATAATTGTGTGCAAACAACATATTGCCCATTAAGCAATGACAAGTCAACAACCCATGAAATAAACAAATTTTAAATAACAAAAATTAATCCTTATATTTTGGAGACTCAACATTTTTGAATAACTGATATTCAAATATTACGTTAGTTACCCAAAACTTGAATGGGATAGTTTGGTACCTAGTGCTTGAATGTGATTCCTTAATTTGGAAAGAAAAAACTACAAAAAGGGTAAACACTAACGAGAGAAGAACAACTTTTATTTGAACTTGTTTAAAGTGAGCTAAGAGAAACTTTGAAGCATAGTGTGTGTGGGGTATGGGTGTATGGGTGTGTGTATGTGTGGGTCTTCAGTCAGGCTTCCATTTCCAACAATTTATATGAACAGGGAGGGTGGTACCTGAAAAGGCACTCCGATACTATAATCAATTCTCAAATATTAGAGATTAGAGTTTACTGGATCACTTCAAACATACATTTTTCTCTTGTAACATAATTATTTTTGTTTTTTAGCGTTTTGAGGACTGTAAAGCAAATAAATATTTCTTTTGTTAGAGGAAAAGTGTAAAGCACACACAATACTGCTTTTGTCAAAAGGGTGACATGCCCTTTTAAGATAAGTAATGATGAGTAAAATCTGGGATCATCAATGGGCCAAGCAAATGTCAGGCCTTTTTAATGTGTTGGCTGACAACTATCCAGGCCGAGAGGGTACATTGGCTGTATTGTACAATATATATAATATCCACATGTGTGTCAGTTTTGGTTGGATGTCATACATATGAAATTTATGTATATAATGAAATATGATATCATGAATAAATATAATGATGTTGTCGTCAATTATAGTAATAGTTTTAATGAAATTTATGTATTTGATAAAATATGATATCATAAATAAATATAAATGTATTGTGGTTAATTATAGTCATAGTTTTAAGTATAAGAATTCATTACCTTTTCAAAACTATTTTTAATTTAAATTATTTTTCTAAAATTAATAACTAGTCAAAATGTTAGTGGAAATGTGTAAAAATGATATGTTAAATGTGTGCACCACCCCAAATTTAATGATAATCTATTCTAATGAATGATATAAACATGCATACATATATTTATATACATACAACAAAAAATTACATCAAAATACATCCATCCCTCTTCATAGGGATTTTTAAACAAAATATATTTACATATAAACAAAATGAAGAATTTTTCAAAGTATCTAAAGAAAATTTGTAGTAGGCTCAATCAAGATCGTCCTTGACTAGCTCATCTACAACATTATATGTTTTCGTGTATAACATGATCATCACATCTAAAAAACAAACACACCAACACAAGCAAGAAACGGTAAGCTAGTAATTAAAAGATTTCTCATATAATATAAATTTGATCACACACACATACATATAATATTTAACACATAGCAATCCATTCACATCATATATCATCCAACTCATGTAATAATCTTAACCCATGACATCAAACAATACAAACCAACTCAATTCTACTTTTGAAAGATTCATGTATTGAATGGACTCAGAGATGTGCACTTGTTATACAACTTCAAACTGTTATATGCACCTGTTATACAACTTCAAACTGTGAATCCACAAAACTCTCAATCAATGAATCAACAATCTTGTATGACAAGGTTAGTCCCATTTCCGACTAACTATATTTCAAGTTACAGACACCAAAATCAGACTTTCTTCAACTCTCACCACCTAGTAATGCTCATATATTTAATTTCTATTACTAATAGAGTCAAGATATCAATCGTTATTGGTTATATCTTTAAACAATGCACATCCAACTTCATCTCGACACTAAGTATTTTCTTTTCTAAAAATACTATATCTCAATCACAAACTACATGTATTTCAAATCATACCATACATATTGACTTTTCACTTATACATTCATATCCATCTCAATTTGCACATTTCATATTATCATTTTGTCATAACTCATTTAATATAGTTTAAAACACTGTCATTTTATTCTATTTATGTCTTTAACATCACACACCAAATACTAAACTAAATATTTATATAATTAAAAACTAAATATGTTTTTTTATCAATTAAAAACTTAAAAAATATATTTATGTAATTAAATTTATTATATATATACAAAATAAATTTAAAAAAAACGAAAGTTAAAAAAAAATTAGTGGACGAATCAAAATTTTTAATTTATTTTGTTGCGGTAGACCAACTACGAGTTCAGAGAGACTTCTTTTATCACTCTTAATATTTATTTGTGATCTATTTTCTTTAAATTATAGTTGATAATATAACCTGAATATTAATAAAATATTTATAATATTATTAAAAATGAATTAAAAAGAAAAAATATTAATAATAAAAAATGTTTTTAATTTTTATTCATATTTCCTAATGCAAATAATTTCACTTTTACGCTGAGTCTTATCGTCTAATTCAAACAGCACACAACTTCTTAACTTTTAATCAAAATAGATTGCAATGTTTTTTTTAATAAGAAGCTATGAATGCGAAGAATTAAATCTACAACTCTCAAAGACATCAATTTTATAATTTAAAAAAAACCATAATTAAATGTTAATTAAGTAAAAATTGCACAAGTTAGTTACTTTACTACATTTTAACTATAACTAAAAATATATATTAAAAAAAAAGGTTAAAGATTAGTGAGATTAGAATTTAGAATTTAGAATTTTAAGTTATTCATAAGAAAAAAAAAAAAGTAGGGGTAGTGGTGTGCCTTAGTTTGCCCTAGTCTAGGTACGTACTTGGCAAAAGTAGGTAAAAACTAAAATGTTTAGGCTAACTTAGCCCTTAGCTAGGGCTAGCTCTAGGGCATAGCCTAGACTACTATAGATCAATTCAATTACAAGGATTCTGCAATGTAGCAAACTTTGGCATTTTCTGCTCATAATGTCGTAATGTTTCAAATACATACAAATTGAAATTTACACTAGTTAAAAAAAAATAAAAATGAATGCAAAGGCAAAAGAAAAAAAATTACAATAGTTTAAGTTTTCCGCTTATTCCAAATAATATTTTTATCTAAAAGATTTTACTAGTATTCATGTTTATTTAAGAACATTTAATTATACTTTCAACTCAATTTTGAGATATTTTGCAGGACTGTTAATTAGTTGAAGATTGTTTGTGCTTTTATTGAAATTTTCAACTACATTAATATATTTGAAAAATTATTTTTAAATTGTATTTGATAAATTGAGTATAATGTAATGAGTTTCTGGATTATAGAAGTTAAAAAAAAAATAGATTTAAGTCAGACTGAAGTTATATTTAAAATTAAATCAACCAATATTTTAGAACATCAAATTAGTTTACGGTTAATTTTTGTGTTTTTAAATTAATCAAATTTTGTGAATATTCATACTGAATAATAGGTAACATGTAGAGGAAAAAAATGAAAATAATTTATGATTACCTTGCCGTAATAAATTTTAAATTTAAGGACTTTTTTTTTTTCTCGTAAGAGATAGAGAGAGATGGTAATATTTGTGGATTTCATTATCTCTTTTTCGTCACTATATAATATATTATATAATAAACTAACATAAAATCATAAAAAAATGTTATATAAAAATTGCAAATTAATGTAAGAGCGTGTAATGTCTTATAAAACTTAATAGCAAAAGTTGAAATATTAATAATATCTTTTGTAATGATTTATCTAAAATACCATTTTTGAATAAAATTTCTTACTTTTCTAAAGAAAACAAAAACATATTAAGCATCCATTCAGAGGAATTTTTTTTTCTATTTTTAAATTCAAAACAAACTATTCTAAACATATATAAAAAATTGAATCCAACTTTGTTATGAGTGTAATTAATGTTCTTTTTTAAGGCCTGTTAAGGGGGAGAAGAAAGCAAGTGATTCCTACCTATTATGGGTCATAGTTTCATCTCAACCAATTATGAACATGCACTATTATTCCTTTTTATAAAGCAAAATTAAAGAATGAAAGTTTCCCTTCTATTCTTTTTCAATGGATAATACTACATGAGGTAATAACCCTTCCATTTTTTTTTTCTTCATCTCTTTTATTTTCTTTCCTATTGTATCTTCATTTTAAAGCAAAATAATTTTCTTTAGCGAGGTACAAAAGATTGGTCCTAGTTGTACATAAAGTGACTCAAATATCATAAAAGAAAACCTAATTGTTAGGATGACAAGTTTTATATATTATCTGTCTCAACTTTTGAATTGAAATATATATATATATTTATTTATTTATTTATTGGAGAACTTTGTTCTGTACTAATGATAAATAATAAAAAAAAAAATTAGTACACCAAAACGAGTTACTACACTTTCCTAAGAAAAGTAAAAATTATTCCATTTTTAACCAATGGCAAGAAAGTGTTTTGATTACATGAACTTGAGTGGGTCAAAGATGTTTTGTACTTGACTGTCACCACATTACATTGTTATCATATTGATCAGAAAATAGCAATTGAGTTAATTCGCACTGAAAACTGCCACTATCTTTTATGTGTGAGTATTTAGAATTACAAAACCATATATTTTATTCCCTACAAATAAAAAATGTCTCCAAATCAGTCTCTACAATTTATCGAAATTTTAGTAGTGTTGAGATTTTTTAGACCATATAGAGATTTTGCTGTGTGTAGTGATCAAAATGAAGTGTAATTTTTTTTTTTTTTTCATGAAGGAAATAATCAAATGGTATCAAGTGTGAGATCAAGAACCAAATCTAGCACCACTATAATGTTGACAAACTAGTTCTTATGCATTTTTTACCATATCATCTAAAATGTAGAGTAGTTTTCATGTAGGACTGAAATGGAAACAGTGTTTTTTTTAGTTTAACCAAAAACTTATCATCTAACTGAATGGAAAGGATTCAAGGATATGCAATCACACCAGAAACATATGTTTGCTCAATAGATGCAGATGCTTGTTCAGCAAAGTCTTGCCATGAATCAGTGGACAATATGACAAAATCTGCCAGTTTCCCTGGAGATAAGGATCCAAGATCTTTGTCAAGGAAGCTTGCACGAGCAGCAGAAATGGTGTAACTGTGAAGGTCAGAGAGAGTTTTAGTATCATGCAAGAATAGTAAAAGAAAATCATGTATATGATAAAGTGAAATTGAAATATGACCATATAAGGAAAGAGCACCAGTGCACCACTCAAGCAGTTATAAGATTACATGAAATGAAACAATACACTTGCTAAAAATGTGCTATGAAGAAGTGGGGCATGTACCGTTTAATCACTATCAGAAGAAAAAAACAAAAAGAACAACACAGCATTGTGGTGAAAATTTCTGTAAAGTACAAAGCACTGAAGTAGTGGTCTCTCCACTATTTAAAAAGCCAGACACAGTATAATTGTCTTGCATACCAAATCCAGATAGGCATGAGGGCTAAGGAACTTGTCCTCTGAGATGCAAATGATTATAGAGTTAATGGGTAATCCCACAAATCATATCTATTAGATCCTATTGGAAATCATACATTGATTACTAATATGGTTAAACTAAACTATATAAGTGAGGAACAACTCTTATAAAACCACTTTGTTGTATTAAATTAGATTCTAATCTAAATTTTAAGATAATACCAAAGTTTATCTTGATAACCATTGTTGAGTCTATCAAACCACTAGCTATTGACCGGTTATCGAACTATCCATAATGTCTCAAGAGGGTGTGTAAGAGATTTTACATCTATTAATGATAGGATCAAATTAAAGTATACAAGTAAGGGACATTCCTAATCTTATAAGTTGGTTTTGTGAAGTTGAGTTATACATTATTGTAAACCCAAAATTCTAACTCATGTTATTGTTAGATTCCTCAAAAACTTATGTTCACTTTTTTGTACGGATGAACATATAGAGCAGAGCATCAGTACTACAACATGATATCAATGATATATAATATTTTGACTAATTTCCTGAGTTGACAAACCAATAAGACCTAGAAAGGTTATCGTTTTCATATGTCAAAATTCGCCACTCACAACCAGTCCACATAAAGTGGCTTCCATCACATCACATCACAAACAGACAAGAAATCAATAAGTCCCATAACATCAGAATAACACGAGCTCTATAATGCTGCTTACGCCTTTATTGCATCATCTAGTGAAATGCATTCCGATGGAATCCATGCACTTTCCCAAGTGGGAGGTGTCCTTGTCATTGCTGTCTTAATGCCACTTAAGGGATTGATGTCTACCACCTGTGAAAGAGAGACATGATGTTGTGTAAAGTACTTCTTAACTAGTGTTAAGGAATATGACACTGTGCAAGGTGACGAGTACTAATAAATACAACATACTTACTGGCCAGTCAGAACCAAATGCCACTAATGCATTGTTATTTAAGAGTGACTGAAACAAATATGATTCTGTGTCTGCCCTATCCTTGCCAAGCTTTTTGCCAGTAGAGTCAGCATCATCCAACAATTGATCTGGCTGTTGAGTATTGGTAGTTAGAAAATACTAGAAATCTTGAAAGAGACATTGTTTATACTGTCAAAACATATGTAATAGGAAAGCATATTGGAGAGTTTACATCGATTAAAGATATGACTAAAATAAAGTCTATCCTAACCAAGTTTAGTGAGTTTATCGTGTAATTGCTATTGGACTGCTATCATACCATCTACATATATATAATTTCACATTCAAGATGTCTAGTCCTCAACTTAAGAGAGAGGGTTGGACATTTCACACCATCTAGAAATATAACCAGATAAAATGTATAAATTAGTACAAATCTCATTTTACAAATAAGTTTTTTAGAGATTTAAAGGATTCATTATTAAGTCATTTTTGAGGTAAGAACAGCAGTGGGGACAAATTGAAGCAAGGAGAGAGCGAATGGAAGAGAAGAGATTTCAACTAAGATTTGCTACAAGCGCTCTCGTGAGGCAACTGAATGTACATGATTATGGATTCCTAGAATCAGCAATTCTTTTTCCCTTAAGCTGTAAAAATATGAAGCTTTAAGTGTCCAATGCACTAGTAGAATTAGAAAGTACAAGTTATTGAGATTTGCAAGAAACTTAATATCATAGTGTCTGCTGTATGTTCCTATAAACAATACCGACTTTATGCATAGAAGGTAAAACTATTTTCATGATTTCATTTGCATTTACCTTTATGTTATTGGGATTTGCAAGACACTTGAATTGTTTTAGAATAAAGAAGAACCAAGATTAGATAATTCATATATTCCAAATGAGGGAATCATTGTAATGAAATCTTAAGTGAATTTAACCAATATGACACCAACCCTCTCATTCTAATTGCACACTGCGGTTATTATAACGTGATTGTTATAGTACCAGTTCATATAGAAAGAGAAAATAGGAAGGGGTAGAATCTGAATTTGCTATGGAAGAGCTATTAACATGCAACGCTTGCATACTAAGAGAAGGGAAAGGAAAAGTTAATTTCTGTTTCTTTGTTGTGGACAATAATAGTGTGAACCTTTGTGGGAGAATTGTTCATTGTAGAATTTATTCAGCGATATATTATTCTCGGTTAATAAAACATTTCGAGTCCTTTTCCATATATGTCTCAGGCATATACATAATATTAATAGTAATGAAAAAACAAAAGATAATGATAATGAAAAACCTGCATGGAAGCAACAACTCCTTGTTTACCAAATCGGCCAGGGGTTCCGGCTGCTAATTGCTGGGCATGCTCAATCTGAAAGTAGTGTTTATATTCATTGTTAACTTGTCTCACAATGATTATATCAGAACAAACATCACTGAAGCAAAATTTCCCCATTATCAGTAGAAAATTATTAAAGCTTGCTATGTTCAAGCGAAATGTTACCCTGAATCTTCGATCTCTCATTCCATTTCTAGAAGCCACTGAACTATATAGGTCCAAGATAAGGTCATTTGCTTTGTCTCCTATAGCATGAATAGCAACCTGTAATGAATCAACAATTTGGTAACTGAAATCTCATATACACACACGAATTTGGTAACTAATAACAAAAGAATAATCACCTGTAGACCATTTAAATCAGACTCCAAGGTCATGTTGAGAAGTGCTTCAGGTTCAGTCACTTGTAGACCATAGTTGTCTGGCTCATCAACATACGGCTACAAAATTTGAATGTGCATAGTTAACCTAGGATTATGCTAAATTTCAGTCCTTATAAACTTCATATCAATTCAAAAACAGAAAAGAATGACAGCAAACAGACAAATAAATGGATTTTTCAAGAAATTATCAACAGAAAATTTATACCAAAAAGTCAATGTCTGGCCTCACCTCATAAAGCAATGCACTATTGGAACCCAAAGATCCATCAGCAAAAGCTTTTACACCACCAATATAAATCCATTCGCTCAAGGTATGGCCAACTTTGTTAATCAAATCCTAAGGAGAAAAATGTGCCTTTAGGATACAAGTTAAAAATTGACATTACAAAATAAAAATATAGTTTACAACAATTATTATTAGTGTAATACCAATACAGAGAAATCAGATACTTATTAAGATCCTACATTGAGATGGTGTATGGTGAAAATACTCCTTGTAATGAATTAGGAATCTGCCCACTTAGAACTAGCTTTTTAAGTTATTTTAGGCTAGTCCACTCTCAATTTTAATATGGTATCAATTATAAAAGCCTTCACAAACTTGATGTTGAGACACCCAAAAATATGCAATCCTACAAACTTTAGTTCAAATGTTCAATCTGGGTGTGAGTAGATGTGATTACGATCCCATATTAGCTTTTGGGGTTCAGTAGGTCTAATTTGTTCTCAATTCTAATAAGAACACTAGTTGAATTTTGAATTAACACAGGCAATAAAAGCTAAACTGATTAAAAGAAGAGTTTACCTATTACATGTACAAGTGAAGACATTTTAGCTGTCATTATGCTTGAATTAAAAACATGTCTTTCCGATCTTACATTGGTAAAATCAGGAGAGTCATTAAATGATAAGTGAGACCCATCAAAATTGGTGTTTTTCAAACAATTTCAACCATTAATATAGATTTTTTGAAAGAGAGTGTTAGAAGAACTGTTGTTAGCATTCCTCATATTATTAGTAGATTACCAGGGAAATTATTTTAGTGACCCTTCCTGGTCTCAATGTATATGTTAGGATTCCTGAAAAACCAAACATGTACAACTTGTTCCATGATAAAGCAATATTGGTGTTTTGATTACTACAATTCAAGAGTTCATCTCAATCCAAATGCTCCAAATGTAGCAAATTAGGCAAGCATTCACTAGACTAAATCCTAAGTGTTCATTGGGAAGAACTTCTAAGCTAATTTAATTAGTGGGGAGGAAGTTGTTAGAACCCAAATTAGAAAAAGAAGAAAGAACATAAAATAAGAGAGATAACTCCTCCAACATATTGCTATAAATCCATTACTTTATGTTGTATTTGAACGGATTAATTGGTTTTCTTCCCGTATAGTTCAATATTTAGTACAGCAGAAAATAGGGGAGATAACTCTCCTCTAAGAAAGAGAAAAAGTCAATTCTCAAATGATACAAAGATAATGTGGATCATTTCCTCATAAATCCCCCTATTTATATCTAGCTAATTCCTATAACTCACTCATTAACCACTGTAATTACCTGTAACTAACTTTCCCTTCCATTCTATCAAGCTCCAACAGAAGTTATCTTAATTTTGAGGGCACACCTAAGCGTTCTCACTTGAAAGAAAAAATCCAGTGGACAAATTCCAAGACATTAAGAAATGCAAGAGAACATGCTTATGACATGAATATTATAATGTATCAATTAATACCAAATTAGACACTTTCCTCTTCAAAAAGCAGAAAGATAGAAAAGAAGGAACATAGAAATATGCTCTAAAAAAGGCACTAAAGAATATACTAAACTTTCAATAAATCATAAGTTAGAAAGGAATCATACCACCAAACGCCACCGTGTATCCATCGAAAAAAATAAACACACTCTAATTTTCATTTTTGACATAGAATTAGCCCATTGATAGACATCTGTGCAATTCAAAGTAACAATAAAATGAATAGTCAGCTAGGCTCAACAATAAGGCTTTTTACATATCACATAAAATAAGAGGAAAAGTCAATCATATTTCAAATTTCAAAAAGGCATCAACCTTGAAACTTGGCTTAAGGATTATGTCAGTCAGACCAAAATTACAACATCTATGTTTTCCTACTCCTTTTTGCTTAATTAATTTAAGTATTATAAATATAAACTGCATCATTCAAGATATTACACAGATGAAGTTATGCAATGGAATAAGGTAACTAAGTCTTATATGGTCTCATAGCTATAAATCCATTACTTCATATTGCATTTGAATATAGTTCAATATTCAGTACAGCAGGAACTGCTTGCTATAAATCTTCGCCTCATGACTACATTGGCATTATGTTGATATTCAAAATAAAAGGAAACAAAATGACAAAAGAAACACAGTTAGAAAAAACAGAAATAAAAAATCTTAAATATAAATCAACTAAAACTTTTAGATAAAACCTGAAAAATCATCCCAAGATAGTTCGGCTGAAAACCCAGGATAATATCTTCCCATATCGACAACCGTGGTCACCCCCCTTGTTAAGGCAAGACTGCTTGCTCTAAGCAACGCCTCCCTCCTATCATCTACTGAATACTCTGGAATCAGGGAGGTAATAAGTGTCCTAGCAGAATCAATTAGTACACCAGTAGGTTCTGCATGATAACGACAATTAGTTACAAAACAAAAAGATTCTTGAAATGAAATTAGCAATATCATTTTCTAATATTAGAATAAATTCATTTATTGACCGCTAACAAAGTAGTTTAAGCCCAACTCAGTCCTACAAAATCAATTTGTAAGATAAAGTTTGCACTCACTTATATATTATAATTTGGTTATATCCTAGTCGATATAAGGCCTTCAAATCTCCCCTCACATCAAGAATGAAACATAAGACTAGATATATATGAGTGGTCCGATAGAAAATAACATGACAAGTCTAAAAAACTTCACTACAATAGACTCAACAACGAGACTATAACATGTAATCCACATTAGAAAACACATGAAGCAGACCAACAAACATGTGAGTAGTATAACATGATATTGGTGAGGAAAATGCCACTGGAAATTTCAATTAAGGTTGAACATGGAATGGCAATAAGACACGCTAATATGCTTGCTAAGGACTCATCTAAAAGCTTAGGTTATAAGGTAGAGGCTCATGAATGGTTTTATTTAGTTGAATATTGCTGAATATCTTTAATTCTCTTCATCATCAGTTCCCCACTTTCTGTTTCAGAGCATATCATATCATATATATTTGATACTGTATTATCCTATATTGATTTATGGAATCAAAAAGATGTAATAGTGTTTTCTTCTTCAAGTATACAATTAATACTGCAGAAACCGTCATTCTCTCAAACATGCTCCCTCACGCAAGAGCCTATGAGTTTGAAGAATGAACAATGTACAAGACCATTTTACCCATAGTTGAAATTCAACCTGCTTTAAAATATTGGGGATGGCAGGAATTAAATGCTTGACTTTTAGTCATAAAGGCTTTGCTAACATGTCAAAGGGAAACCCTTATAAAAGCTTAAGAAGTTGGATTGGATGAGACTGATAAATGGCTTTACATCTAACAATGCTTTTTCACCCTAAAATCTTAGACACAAAACTCACATTATAGCATACAGAAATTCATCATAAAAATGCAGAAACTAAAAATTTTGTAGCTTAGGTTATTGAATTTTGAAATCACAAGTTCGAAAAGAAAAATGGTTAATTAAAGAGTAGGATACGCAACATGGACTATCCCATGTTGTAGGATGATCAAAATTCCTTTTCATACAAAGAAAATAAAGTATTACCTCCATTAGCAGCCCTCACTATAATTCCCCCCATTGGATCATCTGTTATATTTGTAATCCCAGCCAACTTCAGTGCCACCGAGTTAGCCAAGCCCATGTGGCCATCTACTCTTGAAAGCCAAACCTGCTCATACACTTTAAATAAGATTAGTTTTTCTGTGAATGAAGATTTCCAAAAAGGAAAGAAAATATGTAAAGGGCTCACAGGATTATTAGGACTAATATCATCAATCCAAGAGGCAGTAGGCAGATCTCCTTCCCACAGATCATTGTTCCATCCACCACCCAAAATCCAGGAACCTTGTTTTGAGCCTAAATCCACAAGTATACAAAATGAGTAAACATCATAACTAATATCATTCAGAACTCAGAGGCATCCACTTTGTAAATTGGTCTATGTGATATTTCCCATTTCATGAACATAGTGGTGCGGATTTAACCACAAGCCTTTAATCCTTCTATTCCAGCGTATGCTTAGAAAGAATGCCAATCTTATCTAATAGTTCATTAGGTAGTCAAGAGGTAAAACTAATAAACTCCAATGAATCTACTGCCAGATGAAAAGGCAAAATGAGACAAATATATCCGATGGAGTCAATCTAAGAATTAATGGAATCAAATGGTTGCTTTATGAAATATAGAACATAACCACAAGTATGATCAACTTCGTTGTAGTTGCATCAGTACAATATTTAGAAGAGTAATTTTAACTATGGAACCTCACTCAAGTTTGAAAAGTGGAATGAATACATACAGCTCGCACTTGAGCAGGCACTTAAACAAATATGAATTGACAGTTTGACACATATGATCATTTTCAAGGAAACTGCTCTCTAGGTGTTAAATTATCCTCCATCATAACAAGGAAAAAGTATGCAAAAGCTCAAGGCTTACTTTGTGAAGCATCTTTGATCCTTCTGATAAATTCATCCTTTTTACTAACACCTCTCAGGTCCACCTGCATCATCTGTCACTACAGGTGGAATTTTAACACAGGGAACACATTGTAGGTTTACAAACATAAAGGACTTCTCAGATAGAAAAATAAAAGTTAGGTGACACGCAAATGATTCAAGTATCCTAGCCTATAGACAACAAGAATCCATCCTAAACAATTCGACTTTCTGATGAGCGCACTTCTGAACTGCACTTGATTGATAGACTAGTAGTTTTTCAAAATGTATTCAAGAATCAAACGTTAGAGATTACAAGAATCTTCTTATTGTATAGACGGTAACATATGATCATTTCAGAGAAACTAGGTAAACAAACAGACTGAAACACATAATAAGAAATGAGGTAAAAGAGAAACTGGAACGTGGACTTAACCCGTAATCCACCATCAATGAAATGCACATGGGAATCAATGAACCCAGGAACCACAACCTTCCCACCAAGATCCAAAACTTGAGTTCCATGTCCCTCCAACTCCTACATAAATGTTGAAAAGCACATCTGGGTCAGACCCAGTTTGCAATTGAAGGCCACATATACGAGTAGCAGCAACAACAACAACAGGGTTGAACAAAATGAAGTAAATTAGAATATATTCACACTGCAAAATGTAATAATGTCTTCCAAATCCATATTGCCATATGCTATAGATTTGTTGACTTCTGCAATAATTATATTATCAATCTAAGATGATTGATAATATAAAAAATTTCACTCTAACATGCCTTAAAATTAAGCTACAATAAAATTGCTCTTTCCTTTCTTTTTTTTTTTCAGTAAAGGGGGAAGTGATTCTAGCATGAAGAAGATTATAACCTTGACAAATGAATGATTGCCAACACGAAGAACCCTCCCATTGGCCACTGCCATGGACTCTGCAAATGGAAGAGAGTCATCACTGGTATATATCACCCCATTCCTCAAAACCAAATCAGCCACCGGGTGAGACAACTGTGATTTCCAAGTCCAAAAATCTGAAAAGTAAGAGAAATTATGACATGTCACATACTTCGTTCACAAAACCATGTAGCTCTACACAACAAGAACAGCAACACAATAAAAGGGTTTAATTTCTAATGCAATCCCTACAAAAATCTTTACACCATCAATCAATAAGAAATCATGGTAATTATAACTCTCACCATACATTACAAATTGTAACTGGTTAACACTAAATGACTGATTTTTCAAAGTATGTGATACAGTTATCATAATCCTACAGACAAAACTAACAAGACAAAATTAACACTAGTAGAAAAAATCGACATCATAGTTGTTTGGTCTGCATAACAATTACTGAAACATTTCTATCTATATTGATACAAAAACAGAACAATAAGGTGCAAAAGTTGAAGACAATTTTCAAAGAACGTGAGTACGAGGTTGTCTCACAGTTGTGTTGTGTGTGATAGAGAAAAGAAAAGTAGTAGCAAGGAGAGATAGCTAGTTACAGTTTGGGAAGGGAAAAGGGAGAAGAAAAGTAGAGAAAAAAAGGATTGGAACAAAGAGAAACAAGTGAATGAGAAGAAAGTCCATTGGAAACAAAACCACACTTTCTCTTTCTCTGTTTTTCTCTGTTTCTCTCTGTTTCTCTCTGTTTCTCCTTTACACCCTTTTCTTCAGCTCTCAACTACCCTCATCACAAACCACCAAAATTCATATAAATCAATTCTGTCAAAATATTGTTTATTTATGGTCTCAATATTTGTATATTATTATTGAAAAAAAAATATTACTATTGTAATAATTCTTGGAAAAGAATATCTCATTAAATTACAGAATTTTTTTATAAAAATAATTATAAAATAAACAATTTTTATAATTTTTACTGTGTATGTTGTTTTTTTTATTATTATGGATAGTTACTTAAATTTTTTAAAAATATGTGTACACAGTAAAGTAATTAAAAAAATATCCACCTAAAAGAGCTATTATTATTAAATTATTTATTAAATGTTTATTATATGTCTAGAAAGAAAGAGAAAGAACCCTAATAATCTTGAAACAACTGAGGGTTATTAGGGTTTATCAGTGACACATGACACGAAGAAGTTGCGTTTCGATTTAGTTGTTCAGCGATCGCAAATCGCAATCAGCGCTTTAACAAACAAGTGAGTCTTTTTGTCGTTGACACTCACTGTTTGTCCTTATTGAATGATTAACGATCCGTCCGTAATTGTTATATTCATTCCGTGAAATGTTGTTGTTTATCTTAGTGTTTTCACATGATATGGAAATTTGATGTTTGTGGAAATGCGGAAATTTTTTTCTGTAGGTCATTTAGGGTATGTTTGGAGAAATTTTTGTCTACTGTTTCTGTGATGTTATGGGCATTGGGATGATTAGGTGCATGATTTTTGACATTTTGGATTTGGTTCTCCATAGGGATTTTGAGAGAAAAGCAATGGCGAGTGCAATTGGTAGCAGAGTTGAATCTGTTCGAAACTCTCCTTTACTAAGGTGTTCTCTCAACTTCATCAGAGCCCTTAGCTCTTCTTCGTCTTCTGCTTCTTCTGCTGTTTCTTCTGCTCAGAAACCTAAAAAATCAAAGCGAAGAAAGAAGAACTTGTTTGAGGTGGCTCAGTTCTTACCTAATTGGGGCATTGGCTACCACTTGGCCAAGTCTCACTGGAAAGAAGTTTCCTATGAAATCACTAAACTCAATCTCTACAAGGTGCTTCTCTTTCAATTCTCAACTTTTCTTTTCTTGTTCTTCTGTTGTTTTTTTGTATTGGATTTCAACTATTTAAATTTGTATTTCACCATGATTTATTTCTCATGAGTCTCTTTCTCTTTTAATCTTATTTTACGTGTTGTTTTGTAGGATGGAAGGCATGGAAAAGCATGGGGCATTGCTTATAAAAATGGTTAGTGGCATAATTTGTATTAGAAGTGTTTCTGAATTTTGGATGTTCTGTTTTTCTATTCTAAGCAGAGTCTGCTTGTTGAAGGTGCTGACAATCATGCTGCACTTCTATTCTTCAATGATAGTGTTGGCTAGGCTAAAATGCATTTCTGAATTCTTAACAAGTGTTGGTTTTTGTTTAAGGATAGAAAAAAAGACAATAGTGCAAGGAAAGAATATAAAATATTTTGAATTGCAGTCTAACTCTTATTTAGTACACTGAAATAACTAAATTGAAATCTTGGTCCATAATTTTAGGAGCTGTTACTAATGAATGATCAAATCTGAAACTAAGTAATCCACTAACTACTAGAAACAATATAACATGTTCTTGTCAATTTAATGATTAACTCATGCAAAATTAAAATTAAATCTGCCTTGACAACATCTAAGGTATGTTTCCAACACTCCTTCTTGCCTTGAAGGCTGCAAACTCCTTCTTCCTTCAACAAAATTAACCTGCTGATTTAAAATTCCTTGGTGAAGACATCAACAATGTGATCTTCAGTTCAAGATTAGTCTTCTCCTATTGAAATACCATCGCTTCCCTCTGACATAATTTGGCCTTTGCTTTTTCAACTCTTAAATCCTTAGCGAAAACATTTTTGCTTCATAATTTCTTATCTTTGTCTCAATAGCCTTAAACTCTAAATTCAGAGTTTTTATACACTTCTCGTCATGTTTAACCTTTTCAATTTTCTCTAAAGAGATTTTACTTCTCTAGTGACAGTATCGTACGTCCTCTTCCATTCCTCTTACTTCTCTTGAGCAGACTGAGCCTGTTCCTTTGTTGCTACGAACTTTGCTTATGTGGCTCCACTTCTAGACTTGGGGGCTGCATTTACAGGACCAACTTGTTTTTCTTCAGTTTCTTCTTTCTTGTGCCAAAATTCAGTTATCTTGAAACTATTGGAAAAGCAATTTGCTTGTGAGAGGATTGAACATGTGTGCATAAATTCTGATGAACAATGCCACATGCGGCACTCCATTTCATTTGCTTGTCTTGGTGTTAACTTTCCTTGTTTGTTTCATTCGTGTTCCATATCAAATTAATTATGATCTCAGTTATAAATCACATATATTTGTTCTTATTTGACAGTGTAGTTTTTGTTGCTTCTTAGAACTTGGCAGCTTTATTTGATAAGTTTTCAGCGAATACTTTGTGGAGCATAAAGTGTAGATTGTATGAAGCATTGCATAAATACCAAGGCCTTTTTAGTACTTGTTTTCTGGCTTGATTTGACAAGGAACAACTTATTGCAGGCTTGCCATTAGCAGAGGCTCCAAAAAAAATTAGTGGAGTTCACAAACGCTGTTGGAAGTACCTACCAAATGTAGTAAAAGCATCAGAAAGCTCAACAAGTCCTACAGATACTGACTTGAAAGTAGAAACTGAAGCTAGTTGATACTTTCTAGTGACTTTGTTTAGGTCATCAACATTAGCCCATGTCTTTTCAATTGGCCTAGTTGTTTTCGACCATGCTAGATTTTTAGTCAATCTTGCAATGTTCCTTAATCATTCATGCAAGGTGTTTAATCAAGTTTCTTTTATTGTTGTAATCAAATGAAATCTTTCTACTATGAACTGTGCTTTAAGAGGTACGTTGATTGGGGACGTGGACTTTGAATAAACACAATTTTCTGATACCATCTTACTTTTATATATTGTTGATTTCCTTAGAAGTATTAAATTTAAAATTTTGAAATAAAATATAAATTAAAATGAAAATAAATAAGTGATAAAAAAATATGTATAAATTGAGATAAAAGAAAGAGTGGTTAAAATATACTACTATTAACATATTCAAGTTTATGGGTGCCTGTTTGTTAATGAGTGCCTGTTTGTTAATGATTTAAATTTAACGTGTAACATTTAAATTTTACCTGTTATTATAATATTACTGATGATGTATTTTGATTAAATGATTTATTCAATAAATAAACTTTTTTATATTGGGGAAGACATAGGGTTTAATGTTTTAGTATGTTCTTATTTTTATTATGTTCTTTCATTTTATTGAATTAAAATTTAATTGTTATAATGATTTTTATTACTTGATATATATTAATGTGTATACTAATTTTAAATTTAATATAATTTTAATATATTTATTTATATAATTTATTTACTTTGATATTTTTTTAGTTAAGATATTATTTAAGCATTTTAAATTTAAGATCAAGTAAATTTAAAATTATTAGTTGGTGAAATAAAAAAAAGATGTCAAGGAACTTAGAAGTTAAAAAAAAAACAAAACAAATATAATGTAAAGAGTGATTGAGTTTACATGTATTAAAGGAAATATTGACAAGTAAAATGTTATTAGAAAAAAGAACAAAATTCCTCAATATTTTAAAAATTTAACGAGTTCTGTTTTGTAAGGAAAAAAAAGGGGTCATTTTCATTCTCATCCAAAATTAATATTTATTTAGAAAAAATAATGACAATTCAATAAAATCAAAATTAAAATTAATTTGTTCCACAAAGAAATAGGAAACATATTTAGTTTATTTTGAAAAAAGATTGAGAAGATTTAAAAATGTGTACAGAAATGTTTAAATCAACTTTTCTTCTTACCGTTTCCTAAATCTGTATTTTTTTCCTGTATAAATTTAATTTAACATTTAGTTTTTCAATCTTTTAAAATCAAATAGTTTTAATTAGAAGTAATATTTTCTTAAGTCTCAACCAAAGAGAACAACGCATTAGTATCAGCTATTTATTTACTTAAAAACTTAATAATTAATAATAGGATTAAAAATAAGATTTAACATTTATTATGACTTACAAATACATAAGTATTTTACACTAATAAATATCTTTAAATTAAATTTTTATAAAACTAAGATTACACAGCAACCACAAAACGGTGCGCTTTGTGCAACCTCTACTTCGTAGTCTTCTTCCCGTTCTCGGATCCAATCGCGTTAGGGTTTTTGAGAGTTAGAATTTTGTAGCATCGTCTCTTGTCATTGATAGATTGAAATGGCAGACGAAGCTAACAGAACTGTAATAACACTCTATCTCTTTCTTTCTGTCTTCTTATGCAAAATTTTAATGTAGTGTTCTTCTTCTAATCGTTTGTAACCATTTTTTTTTTTTTTTTCATTTTTCGATCCAAAAATGCAGGCGTTCCTTGAAATTCAAGGTCGCATGATCGAAACTACTGGAAAACTAAAACAGGTTCGTCATAATCTGTCTTAATCTCTTATTATTGTTGTTATCAGTGGAAAAAAACACTTTGTGCCTTTTTTTATTTTTAAAAAATAATGCAAGTTAAGTAATAGAAGAGGGTGGTTTGCACAATCTAGCTAGAGATATGAATCATGTGGAGTGTATAGTTATAAAGATAGAATGGAGATTAATGAAGTCATAGCGACAAAGTAGAACACAAATGTGGATTCCAAGCTTCATATCTCCTTTATGTATATGTATAAAGGGGATGTAGGGTTTTGGTATATACATTTTTTTTTTCCTATAACTTTCATAAATCTATATAACTACACTCTCCAAGTTATTTTTGTTTGAATTTGATTGAACCTGGCTGAATAATAGAATTTTATCAGAAGAGACCTACACCTTAAGCAATTACTGGATAATATGAAGTTGTTTTAGTACTCATTTCGATTCACATGGAGCTAAGTATTGCCTTTAATTGCCTGAGTGTATCTGGTGTGAAATTGGTTCAGCTTTATCGGTAATTTCAAGGTTGGGCCTTGAGTATGAAACCATATGAAATATTTCAAAAGAACTTTTTTTTTTTCAGAAGTCTTTTCCAGCTCAAGAAACGGTTTCCTGTAGAGAATATTCTTTTCCTTAAACCTAATGGATTCTAATGGAACGGGGTTACTCTTTAGTTTCTTAAATTGATGCTGTTTTTCTAAAATGTGTTTCCTGGGTGTGTTCTTAATGTTTTGGAGGATCTAATTAATGTCCTCGGAATGACTGTTGAGAAGCTGTTATGTTGAAGAAGAGTGATTTGATGCACACTATTGTTATGTCAGTTTGTGATTTTATGCACTGTATATTGTTATGACCAATACATTACCCTGTTTTAAGTGTTACTGCTTGTGTGTGCTCTGGGATGTGCAGCACCTGCTATCAACTCTGACTGAGAATACTTACATCTGAGTTCTGAAAGGGAATACATAATTTTGTTTATTCAGAAGTGGGATAAAAAGAAAAAGGTCAACCTCACCTGGTGTAATAAGGTTGCTGTTATTGCTGTTATAAGTGGGATATAAAAGAAATGAAAACCTTGACATTGTTTTTTGCGTATGGGAATGATACGCTTGTTAGGGTTGCCTGAGACTCTAGTGGTTCATATTATGCCTTGGCACATGCAGGTGCAAAACCAGATGCGTTCCAAAGAGGCTGAAAAAAAGCGTGCTTTCTTGACCATGGAGGAGCTAAAGCAAGTTCCTGATGATACTAATGTTTACAAATCTATTGGTATGTGAAGAAAATCATGACTTACTGCTTCTGTTCTTTAAACAACCCTACAAATTTGAAAATATTTCTGTTGGTAATTAGTAATACCCTAGTTTTCTACAGCCATATGATGTGTCCAGTTATTTTGTTTTGTTTTGCAGGGAGAATGTGAGTTGTGGCTACTTCTTTGAACTCGCTTCTAAATAGAGTACACAAGCTTGTTTTATGGGGTGTTTTAGAAAATATCAAGCTTGTTTTATGGGGTGTTTTAGAAAATATTAATGGCATACTTTAACACGCCCTTAACATGATGACCAGGTTTGTATTGGAGACCAAGGCATCATTAATGAATGAACAGGAGAAAAAGTTTAAAGATGGTGAAGCTGCAATTACTACATTACAGGTAGATGTCCTTCATTCATTTGCACAAAAACTTCTTGTCTTCCATCATTTTTATCCTTATTTTATTTCTCATAAATATAACTATTTTAGCTAAATTCATAAAGCAGTAAATACGAGTTTCCACAACCTTTGAATGACATGCAGTTCTTTATTCTATTATGTCTTTGAACAGACCTCGAAAGAATACTTGGAAAAGCAGATGACAGAGGTGGAAAGCAATTTGAGAGAACTGTTACAGCAAGATCCTGGTCTTTTTAGGCAAATCATGTCTATGAATGTAGTGTAAACTTTCCATTAGTGAAATTATCTTGTGGGTTTTCTGGTGCATTTGAGCAAATAGAAAATTTCAGGACTTGGTAAGGTGCGAGGATAGTTATTGCCTGCATCATGGATGATCTTCTATCCTTCTCAAAATGTTGATTTGGAGGGATTTTGTAGGTTATCTTAACTCTCAGATTTATGTTTTTAGTACATGAATGGGAATCCTTTTTAGTTGTGTTGTCTGCAGTTTGGTTATTCATACAGACAATTTGTTGTACATAGTGTATGTGGTGTGTGCTATATCTTTTGTGTGTCAATGCTGTACTTGGATGATGTAGCAGTGTGGTCATTAGAGGAATGTTAGTAACACTATCTCTTTTCTTTTACTTTTCTGCAAAGCCAAACAACGTAAAATTTCATTAATTTTTCAACTTTTTTCTTCTTCTCTTCGTTTATTTGCTTAATCTTTCCTTCATCAATAGTCAGGTTTTTACTGATTACATGGTTTAAATTAGGTTCGAAACCAAAACGTTTTTAATGATACCTTGAAATATTATTCTGAACGAAACAATGACAGGTAAGCAAGAAAAAAAAACTATTTCAACCATAAAATAGGTATTAAAAATAAATAGAGTAAATTTGGAGAATTAAATATATTTTGCATATTCTGTTTCAAATGCAAAATACTATTAAAAATTTATAGTACTCTGAACAAGTGAATACTGTTGATTAAAGCTATAAGAAAAGATAACGTTGACCGTTTTGAACGTGCATTGATTATTTTCCATAGCAATTTCATTTTTGGTTAAATTATAATTTTGATTTCTCTCTAATTTCTGATCCAATATTTTGGCTCATTTGCCTGCAATTTTTGTCTTCATATTTAGAAAATCTGTAAATTTGTTAAATTATTTATTTTATTATTATTGTTTTACTTGGTTAAATTATTTCTTGATGATATCATGAATGAATATATTAGATTTAGAGATAAATTGGTGAAAATACCAAATAAAAAAACATGTCAAAATTTGTAATTACATCAAAATTTCAAATCTTATACAATAAGAGGATTAAAATCACGAGAAAAAAATAGAGGGACCTGAGTCATGGATAAAAAAAATTAAAGGGCTGAAATTATAACTTTTAACAATTTTAGAGTTTTGTCTCATTTTGATGGTACAATTTATCAATTAAAAAAACGTTTCTTTGGGCGATCTCTTGAACGAAAAAGGTTTTTTCTCATAGGTTTATATATTAGTACTACAGAAAGACCATACAATCCAAACCTACATTCTACATAATATTTGTTGCATTTCACATTTTTTTTTAGTTCCTGTTGTAGGTAGAAGTAGCAGGTACCTCTATTTATGGAGATATTTATGGGGATCATGGAGCGTTAGGGTCTTTTAGTTGAGAAGATTTTTACTAATTATCTTAATTAGCCTTTGTTTCAGGTTTAATGAAATCATAATGAAATCATTCTCCAAAGAACATAGGAAACTTACTTTTACCGAGAGAAGGTTCCAAGTCAACTTCTTAGGTTGACTTCCAATAGTGAGATTATGGGTAGTTTAGTACATAGGCCTTCAAAGCTTGAGTGATATAAGGGTTATATTGAAAGTCGCAAAAAGTCTTTAAAAATAACTTGGATCGAAAAGTCGATATGAGATTCTGGGTATTTTGTTCAATAAATATGTGTCAGAAAGTTCATATCATTTAAAACGAGGAGTCATTCAATTTTGACCGTTGGATGGCGTTTGGTTCAACGGTGTGGATAAGAAAGTGTTTTGATGCTTAGTTTATCTCCTTTCCATGCCTATAAATAGGGTCATTATCAGAGACGTGTCACCACACTTCATCCTCCTACTCAAAAAAAACCTACTTGTTCTTCTCATTCTCTTGAGCTTGATTAGATATTTTCTTTTCTTTGCTCTCGGTTAATATATTAAGTATTTTTGGTTCAAAGAAGTTTTAGCGGTCGACCAAGAGAGTCAAAGATAAAAATAGTCGAGGCCATCACATTAAGTTCAAAGGAAACTCTTCTGAAGTCAAGTCCCATTTCCAATGTTGTTCCTATAGTTGAGGTTGTTGAGGGTGAAAGTTGTAGATCGGGGATTCAAGAGGAGGAAAAGAGCTTTTAGTTGAGGTCGGGGTATGAATGGGTGAATTATAAAGTTCTAGAAGAGTTCTCAGTTTTTCGAACCTGTAAGGACTTGGTTGAGTTTGCGAACGTCGCTAGTATTTTGGAGAGTTCTACTAATGGTGAAATTGTAAATATTGACTTTTGTGAGGCGAATGAGAATGTGTGTCATGATAGAGAAGGCTCAGAAAAAGTTTTTTTTTTCTATTTTTAGACTTGTTTTTTTACTAACTCTCATGTCAAGCTTCCTCTTGACGAGATGACGATGGAGGTTCTCTAAATGCTCAATGACACGCCAATTAAGAATCATCTCAAAGGATTTAGCATTTGATGAAGCCAAGCATTTGGACAAAGGCTAAGTAAAAGCATCAAAGCTCAAGATAGAGTCTTAGGCCTTGTCTTAGTTGGTGTAAGTGAGAGTGATTAAAGATGAAGGTATATCTGTGGAAAGCTCAGAAAAAACCACTTGCCACACTACAAATTGCTTAAAATGAGTAACAAAGCAAGCAAAAGTGTTTTGGAAAACTAAGTTTTGAAAATCCAGTTTTCAACAGAAAATAAATTGATTTCAGGAAATTGAAATCGAATTATTCGTGCTCTGCACCAAAACTGTTAAACTGATTTGCAAAAACACTTTTGAGCTTTTATGATTTTGAATACCCGGACTTTCTTTGAGTGATTAAGAAGTGAATTACTATCATAATGCAAACGAGAGAATTGTAAAAAACGTGTGAAAATATTATGTGAAAAATTGTGTCTGGTTTATCAAAGATCTAAGGAGGTTTATCACCTTCGTTGGAAATCCAAGTGGTTTCTTAAACTCAATTCTTGAGCCATTTTGTTTCAAGTATTGTGTTCTTGTTTTGTAAAATTGTAATTCTTTGTTTCAATGGGGATTTTAGCATGGGTTTTTTTTGGATTGGAGGGACTGCAATGTGCTTGTTCTACAATTCAGTGTTGTTGTGTAATCTTGTAAGGTGCAAGAATGTGTCTTGATTGTAATTGAGTACAATTAAGTGTGTTTAGTAAAAATTTTCTTGCTAGAGTTGCAAGAAAGATTAGATGTAGCCCTTTAGAAAGGGTGAATTAGTATAAGTGCTTGTGATATTCTCTCTTGACTCTTCTCTCCACGTTATCAATTTTGCACTGTCTACTGCCATTAGTTCATCACAGATCCATTCTTTAATAAATCTGCATTGACTGTCTTAATTCTGTGTTGTAATCTTACATGTGTTCATAGCGTTTCTTAATTCTTTAATAAATCTGCATTGACTAGTCATTCTTTACTGCTGCTTATTTGGTTCCTTTCATTGCTGGATATAGCTCTTTCTATTTGGTTCTGTAAACTGGTTCATTGCTGGACATTTACTGCATAATACTTGTGGCACGATTTACTGTTTTGACAGGTTTTAAGAGATCTGTTTTGGAGCTCTTGATTCAGCGTGTGCACCATTGTATTATCATTGGTTTTCTTGATTTGTATTTGTCTTACTTAAATCTGGTTTGATAAGATTTGTTTTAGCAAATTGTTCTTGATTTTACTGTTTCCACTGCACCTATTACAACATTGATATACTCTTCTATAGCTCTGAGTTTTCTTTTTCTTGGATTTTTTGACTTAACCTGTGCCTAACTCGCGTGGTTAATCTGTTTCCTTTTCTCTACAGTTTTCACTCTTGCAATTGCTAAAAAATCTGGTTTGATATTCGCAGAACTCAAGACTGGTTTTTTGCATAATTAAAATCAATTGCAGATTTGGTTCAAGAAGTGATTGTACTTGGTTTGAATTGTGTTTTGTTTCCATGTGTTCTTGATCTCAGTTCTTATAATTGTGGATTAGGTGTTGTTACTTCTTGACCTAAAATTGTAATATTTTGCAGAACTATTTTTGTCTTACATAGCTATTGTGATTGACTTCTATAATTGCATCTGCTGAAAATTCTTATAATTGTATTGGTTCTATTGTTTAATTCATTCTTTCATATACTAGTGTACAAATTGTCTATTAGTGTGGTTTAATTCTTAGTTGTGCTTGTTATTGTGCATTATGGTTATTCTTGCACTGCATTATGCAAGTTTATATTACTATGATTTAAACTTCCTGCACATATTGAGTTTGGTGTGAACCTTGTTGAGTACTCTCTACCTTGAGCAAGGATGAGTTCCTTTTTATGAAACTCTCACCAAGAACTCGGTCTCAGGATGAGTTCATTTGCATGAACCCCTGTCGAGTACTCTCTCTCTTAAGCAAGGATGAGTTCATTTTTATGAAACCCCCACCAAGAACCTAGTCTCAGTGTGAGTTCATTTACATTAAGTTGAGCCGAGTACTCTCTAGACCAGGGGGTTCGTGAAAATGAAGTCATTATTGCCTAAGAAAGAGAGCACTCGACAAGATACATGCAAATGAACACACTATGAGAACAAGTTTTTGTTGAGGGGTTCATGAAAATGAACTCACCCATGGGATTCATGCAAATGAACTCACCCAAAGTTCGAGTTCTTGGTGGAGCTTTCAGGAAAAAGAACTCGTCCTTGCTAAGGTAAAGAGTAATCGACAGGGGTTTATGCAAACGAACTCATCTAGAGACCGTGAACATGGTACGAGCTCACAAAAATGAACTCTCGATTGCACGAGTACATGGTAAAGGTTCACAAAAATAAACTCTCATTGCCCAAGGTACAGAGTGTCTGGCAAGGGTTCGTGCAAATGAACTCACCTTGAGACCGGGTTCTTGGTGGGGGGGTCATCAAAATGAACTAGCCAATGCAAAGGGTACAGAGTACTCGTGAAGGGTTCATTTTTCTGAAACTCCCATAGAGAACTCATTCGCAGGGAGAATTTATCTATATGAAGTTGTGTTGAGTACTCTCCACCTTGGGGGGTTTGTCAAAATGAATTCACCCCTGCACAAGGAAGAGAGTACACAACACCGTTCATGTAGCCTGAGAACGAATTTTTTGTGGGGGTTCATGAAAATAAACTCTCTC
>Ga0209700_100869_pt1 | contig 60875 bp, 25 predicted proteins | sample SiratroredBW_FD_187528 | JGI IMG/M metagenome (GOLD analysis project Ga0209700, IMG submission 187528) | Root nodule microbial communities of legume samples collected from California, USA - Siratro red BW (SPAdes) (version 2) | ecosystem: Host-associated > Plants > Roots > Nodule | place: USA...
TTTAAAAATAAAAAAAAAAAAAAAAACTAAGGGGGCAACAAATTCAAGGTGATGAAGGTCATTATTGCATTGGACTCAATTTACTTCTCTTTCCATTTTATTCATTTATGATCAACAATTGAGTAAAGATTAAGGGGCAAGAATTTTATTTCATCCTGAGTAACTACAACATCCTCCCCTCTACACACACATATACATATGGTGAGAACCACACAATTGTTTTAGGTTTAAGAGGAAAATCATGCAAGAAATGAAGAGAGATGAGACCTTGGTGTCTTCATAACACCTTGTGCCTGCGTTAATCAGGTTGGAGGAAGTGATGAAACTCTTGGGGTGATCCACTTGTCTGTGCTGGTGATTAAATTGAGCAAAGTAAAATTGTTCCTTGTTGAGATTTGAACACTCATGGTTTGGATGGATTTGGAACCATGGTGATCACCAAGCATGTAACGCTTATTTGTTAGTTTTAAGCAATACATTCATATTGTGAGAAGTTCTCCACTCAGTACTCCTTTTTGTTAGTATGTGTTTTGGAATTGATTTTATACGTGAAGGAACTTTGTCACAAGATTTTAGTTTTTATCTACGAATGATATTTTTTTTTTCTAAATAGTTTGAATGTTTGAAACTGAATGTTATTTGTGTTTTAGTTAATACACGATCATTTCAAAATGTTTTGAATCGAACACTCTCAATGAGAAGTTAGTTTAGTAATGAAATTATGCATGTTAAAGTATAAAATTTATTAAACTGAGTTTTGATTATGATTTTGATGAGTTTGTGATTTTGATATAAATGAAATGTATGTTGAATTTGAATGAATAAGATTAAATTAAAATGAAGAATGGTGATGTTTGAACAAATCATGGTTGGATTGATTATTTTGAAATGTTTAGAAGTTGTGATATTAAGATGTTTTTCAAAAGATTTTTGAGAAATGGTTTGATTATGTTGTTGAGGTTATTTATGATATTTTTGCTCAAGCTTTTCACTTAAGCAAGAATAACCCTACAACTCCACCTTGTTTTCAATCATATTTTCACTAAAACGAAGAAGTTTCCACTCAAGAGAAAATAAAACTAAAAATCAACCCTCTCTTTCAAAATTTTGTTCAAGCTAAAATATTTTTGCTCAAGCGAGCCAAATCTCACTTCAGTTAAAAATAAATTCTTTCTTTTCTTTTCATTTTGTCTGTTCAATGAATTGAATTGTATATAAATGTTAATTATAAATGTGAAATGATTATTATATTTAATTAATTTTGTATTTTGTTTAAATAATATATGTTATATGAATGGTTGTTGTGACTAATAAGAATTCTATGAAATTGTAATCACATATATGGAATTATATCTGAATTATTGTTTGATTTGTGTATTAAGTATTAACACCTATGTTGTAACAAATATCACCTTGCTTTATTGATAATCTAAGTCATGGAGACTAAGATATAAGGTGGTAAAAAATGGAGGAATGAGTTCTTACACACTGTGATTATATGTAGATTTGCAGTTTATATTATAATGAACTTATACTGATCAATTTTCTTAGGTTCACTTATAAATATAAATATTGTGTATTTAATCATATATTAATCTCTAATAGAATATACTTAATATGAGTTTTCTAGTAAACATTAATTAATATTTCGCTTATTGAATATTCTTGACTATATAGATTCATGTGTAGTTTATATTATTGTTATTATTGTGAGTAGTTAAAAGAAATTAAAATGTTGTAATATGAGAATTAAGATGTCTTATTTTATATATTTTCTTATATTGAAAATTTATTTCAACAATTTATCGGTTACATGTCTTATTTATATTATGAACTACAATAATTATATTATATGCATAATATTTGAAAAAGAATATATATATATATATATATATATATATATATATTTTTTAGTTTTATATATTTATATTTTTAAATTCTTATAAGTTTTGTCTAGGTCCTATGATAGATTCATAGTATAATGGGTCGTTAATTTTTAGAATGTTAGGTCATTTATTCAATATAATTTAGAATCAATCATAATTAATATGTAGAGATTATTTGCTGACTTTTTAATTTGCTTTTTTCTTTACTTGGTTTTGTAAATTGTATTCAAAATTAAATTACAAAACTAAATGTTGGTGGTGAAAAACATCACAAATTGTGAATTAAAAAAAAAATACATTGTTTGTTACGCATGCAACATCGTTAATGATGTCTACAAAGAAGGAACACTGCTCCAAATTATAGGACAAAAAAATGTTAATATCAATTTGAGGGAGAAAACCAGAAATAGCCAAATTTGATAGATAAAAACCATATTTAGTTTTTTTTAGTGACTTTCTTATCCTCTTCGTCAACAACAATGAAAAAAAAAAGATAAAATATAATATTGAATTGGAAAACAAATGTAGTACATTGATCTGAGCTGTTTCTAAATTTTGTGGATTTTATTTAAAATATTTAAATCCAAATGTTTTTTAAACTCTATTGATTTTTTTTTCTTCTCTAAACTTAAGTGCCTTCCAAAATAATACACTTTTCTTATTCTTAAGTTTCATACTAATTGAACGGAATTATCTCCAAATGAATTCATTACATAGCATGGTTTTTTCAGATAAAATATTATAATAATATTGGAAAGCTACTAATTTGTTACTACTAAATTCAAATACCGCAAAAAAAGTTTCCAAATATTCCATTTTTTCTCTAAAACTCTTCACGCAGTCACTGCACTTATCTATATAGCAACAAGTCTAAATATGAATCAATAATCAAGATAATTCTTTATGAAGTTGAATTGCATTTCTATATATAGTCAGACTTAAAATTTTAAAAATGAAAAAGACACCACTTGAAAAGATGCCCTTAATGACAATTATAAGTACATTCTAACTAACATTCCAAAATTATCCTAGATTCATTAAAAATATAAATTTTCTATTTTAGTTGAAACCATCATCATATACATGTCAAATGCAATTATAGTTATACGATTGTCTATTAAAAGTCGTTTAGAGATATACATACCACGACCATCCATCATCTCATATATAGTGTTTATTATTTTTAAAATATATTTATATAGTGTTTATTATTTTTAAAATATATTTATATAGTGTTTATTATTTTTAAAATATATTTATATTTTAATATGATGGAGTTAAAATATTTTATTAACTATTTTTTACACTTAAATAAGTTTTTTAAATATCTATGTAACTACACACATCATCTTATATTTAATAAAATTAATACGAATTTAATAAAAAAATCAACTTTTAAATACTTTTACGATTATATGTATTATTTTATACTCTAGTAAAAATTAAAAATTCACAAACAGTCTACAACAATGATGATTTATTATATTATTTGTAAGAATATTTAGAATTGTCACTGACTTATCGTGAACTATAAAATATAGACAATGGAGAGAATAAAATAAAGCATCGTGCTGATATCTCATTGTAAATAACATCAATATATAAACAAAAATTACTAAATAAGAGTCTTCATTTACATGAAGGTGCTCTCAAACGAAGCTATCGACTTCCAATGCCACAATACAATGTACAACAATTCTTCATCCATTACATTGCAAGACATAATAGAGGGGATATATGATTAGATTACAACTTTTGCTCACAACACTGATTTACTCACCAAAAAGACTAAAGAAGGAAGTTATCTATCATATGGTAAACCACATCAGCACCATCAGAGTTCAACCAATATGTTTTCACCTGGGACCAAGGGAAAACACTAAAAAAAATTAGAAAAAGAAACAAGGAACATCAAGCTCGAGGTATCGTCATACATAATGACTTGTAGGTTTAAAGGACTGTTCTCAAAACAATTGTGAGAGGAGATATTAAAATCTGTTACAGAAAAACTAATAAGCCAAAAGTGATTAACACGTATCAAGAAAAAAAATCACTGATATACACAACCATGCAGACTCGTAAAACTGGAGTCTTCTTATGACCAGATTTATTATTGCAATGCTTAACACTTCCATAACCAACAATAGTTCCCTTGCATCTGGCATGTGAGAACAAGTGGCACAAGCAACAGTCCAGAAACTGAGAAACTCCTCTCCCAAGGACAGCAGTGATACCATAAAAACCAAAGTGCTATTTTGATATTTTATAGGCTTAACCAAACCATAATTCTTTAAGATCATCAGGCTTAGTCCAGAGACCAGATCATTTTGCTTTCGCAGTCCATATGCGCTCATGATTTATATTTGGGATTGAGAAGACGCTGTTAACTACTTGCTGAAATTTATTACTTATAAGTCACATGTGATACTCATCAAATAAGGATTGAGACCTACATGATTTAAGTCTCAATAAGTTTCAATTCATAGTAGAGGAGATGTTGCTAGTTTTCTCCTTTAGTTTTATGCAGTCAAGTTTTTCATATTTATCGTATATGTTTTTGTTTATTGTTTAAAATAGAAAAAAAAATGAAATATGCTAAAGACATGATAATTTCAACAAGTTTAAGTAAGCCTGTATATTTGGATGTAACGAGTTACCATCAGTGTTACCTGAATTGTACTGTGAGCAATGTAGCGCTGTCTACTTTTCTGAAAGCTAACATCCACACGCTCCCAAGATACCTGAGTAAGCCCCCTTATCATCTCCTCTATATAAGGAAAGTATAAAAAAAGTCAGAACAATAGGAATTACTCAATAGCCGAAGGATCAAATATAACAGGAACTAAATCTAAGACTTGAAAAAAAGATGATACTTAGGTATTTGAAGAAAAAAATATCTCATTGAATTGATAGTAAACCAGTAAAGGGTACAGAGTTCTAACCACCCTGGAAAAATTATTACAGTATCAACTATATGTTATAATATCTTAATTGTCATAATTACAATGATTGATAATATCCCCTTGTAAACTCCACAATCCCCTTCAAGCAATGGGTTGATATCTATCATTCCTAACTTGCATGTGAGATCGTGACACCATTCCGTGTAAAGATCTTTCGTGAACAAATCTGTTGCTTAAGTACTGATGGGATGTACATAGTATTGATGATACCATTATCCAATTTTTCTTTGATGAAGTGTCAGTTTATTTCTATGTATTTTGTCCTATTTCTATGTATTTTGTCCTATCATGCTGAAGTAGATCATGAGCAATACTAATAACTAATTTATCATCACAATAAAGGCTCATAGGTTCTTCACACTTCACTTTAAATATCATTCAAAATAATTGCTTTCATAACAATTCACACACCCCTTGAGCCATAGCTCAAAACTCAACCTACATAGTGGACTTTGCAACTATATTTTGTTTCTTAATTCTCCAAGTTACAAGTTTCCACCCAAGAACATGAAATGTTTGGAGGTGGACCTCCTATCAGTTACAAACCTACATTATCTGTATCAATATACATCTCCATATTTAATTTCAATCCTTCTAGAAGAACAATCCCCTTCTTGGACTTTCTTCAAATATTGAAAGATTCTATTCATAACTTGTATGTACCGCTCTCTTGGATCATGCATGAACCGTTTGACCACATTTGTAGGATCAATTACGTTGACAAACTAGAGCATCACTAATTCTTTGTCCCGTCCAAGTCCCATTATATATGGGTTATGCATTCCAACGAGCACTAATAACACGAGAACTCTAGTTAGATGGTTATATATTTGTCTATTCTTTCATCATTACTTTGTAATATTAGCAACCTTATTACCTAGCTCAACTCATTGAGATAAACAAGTATGGAGAATCACCACTTGTGACCTAGCTCATAAGACAAGAAACGCACTAATAACACAAGAACTCTAGTTAGATGGTTATATATTTGTCTATTCTTTCATCATTACTTTGTAATATTAGCAACCTTGTTACCTAGCTCAACTCATTGAGATAAACAAGTATGGAGAATCACCACTTGTGACCTAACTCCTAAGACAAGAAACCCTAAGAGAGAACACTTTCTACTTCCAAAACTTGGAATTACACCAAAGCACCACCAATGACGAGCTAAAGAATGACAAAAGGATAAGCAATAATGGCAACCCTTCATGCACCACCATGGATAAGCTAAACGAAGGAAAATAAAACCTAAGGGAAGAATTCTCCAAACGAATTCACATTATAAACCAACTTGACTTAAACTCCAAGGGAGATTAGAAAATTCTTATACTTCACTAAGTTTCTAGAGAAACTTAGTTGGATCCTCTTTTTCAAGGAAGATTCCTTAAAGAAGAAAATAGGAGGAAAGTACTACCCTGGGTGACATTCAAATGAATTAGAAAGTTCTTAACAAAGCAATTACAAGTCTTATTCATTCTAAGGTGAGTTGTATATGGAACAAGAGGTTCTATATATAGATGACATAGCTCCCCTTACACATTATCCTAAGAGATGTGGAACTTAAAAACAATTTTGAAACGAGTAATGAAAATTCCGTCACAAACCGAAAATAGCCTTGAAAAGTCTTTTCTAAGTGATGTGAGACTTTCTTCTTCGAGCCTTCTCTTCATGCTCTGGGAAACCACTTCCTCGGCCTTTGACGTCTCTTTCTTACCCGAATTGGAGGCCCAAATGGAAGTCCAATCATGCCTCTACAAATTCCTAAATTACAAAGAAATATGTACACCTATACAACTTTTACAAGACTAAGAAAAAGAAGAAATTCCTAGTATTTTACTCTCCAAAGTAATAGAGTCTTCTTCTTTAAAGTTTCATCTTCTTCTTTGAAGTTTCATCTTCTTCTATCCTCTTAGCCATAAACCTTGTGGTTGGATGGTTTCCATCACAAAGATACATTCAATGACTCTTCACTTTCACTTTTAGAAGAGAATATTTATGAGTTTGTTGAAGAGAAGACTTTGACAATGTTGTGCCTAAAGCTGAAGAAACTCTTCATGACAAAATCCATCTATAACAATTTGTCTAATAATTTGTTGAAGAGAGGACTCTTTGTCTTGCGTATTAAAGAGGGTACACCATTGAAGGCTGATCTTGAAGAGCTAATTTGAATTTTGATGGAGCTCTAAGATAAGATGAAGATGTAGATGCAACGAATGTTTTGCATGATCGTCTGAAGGAACTGCATGACATGCGCAATACATGAAGAGCTCATTTTTGGAGTTCTAGATGCTCATCATCATAAGACTCCCACCAATCTGCTAGTCTTTAAATTAGTTGGCCTAGTGGCCAAGGAGCAACCAAAATATTTAGCTTGTTTTTTGACATGTCGATTTGTACATCAATCAAAGTTTGTTAATCATCATCCTTCACCATGCTTGTTAGACCCCTAGATTCGATGACTAAAATTGTTCAGCTCCCGAACTACCGAATTTTTACACGAGCCTTGGAGTTCCGCTTTGGTCCCCCCACTCATGCTAATCGCCAAGCGAAACTATTCAACCTCCACCGTCACAAACTATCAGGAAACATTTGAAAAACTCAGTGGCGAATAGCAGAGTTATCTTTAGAGAGCCTCTTCAATTGTTTTGTCTTCGACCTCTGCTATGAGTTGGCGCACCTCACTTCTCCATTGGCCTCACAGAGCTTGTGGAAGACAAACTTAAAGACCAAAAGACAAAAATTAGCTACTCTAATTATTATTTAACCACAAACAATACCTCTTACACCTCACCCAAACCCCTTTCCACATTCACCCCTACAACCTCATGACTTATCCAAAAACTCACATCATAAACCTCTCACACTCCTACCCTTGAGTACACCCACGGACAACCCCACTCTAATGAAGCCAACACATTAGACCTTATCCATTTCCTCTTATTCCCAGGCTAGCTTTCTAACAAAAAGCTAAAATTCTTGGCCATATTTTCGGCTTAACTGTTACTACCCTTATTGATACTAGAAGCTCCCACAACATTCTTCAACCACCTATTGCTACCCATCTCAACCTTTCCACCATACCACTAAATCCTTCTCCATGATGGTTGGTAAATGGTGCCCACACAAAGTGCACCTCCAACCTACAACAAACCTCACCATCCTTGTTTCCTTCCTACTACTATTGAAGGTGTTGGCATTGGTTGGGATTGGAGAGTTTGTCCACTTTGGACAGCATATTTGCCAACTTTGCCAAACCTAGCCCTTTCTTTCTCATAACAACACCCTCTTCACGGTTCTTGGCCAAAATACACCCAACCGCACCCCTTCCACAAACTACTAAGTATCATTTACTACACTCCAACTTATTTGCATACCTCTACTACCTCACCTTCCAACCTATATCCTTTGATTCCTCATCAACCCCACATAGTCCCCACCACCCTCAAGTCAAAGCCCTCGAAAATGCAAATGTCATACCCCACCCTTTTCTAACAACTTATGGCCTACCACCTTGCCCTCGCAATCACCATATCCCTTTAATCCTACTTGAATTTGGATGTGATGGAAAATAAGTGGGTTCTTGGCTCAGTTGATGTATACTTTATATATTTGGAAAAAAGGAAGAGTACATTACAAGAAAAATTATATCCTATAACACTCAACCCTACTACATACACCCGAAAAACAACTTTATAAAAGTTGTACAATACAATAATAGTCTTAATTTTAACACGTCCCTTAAGTTGGAGCATAAAAATTGTATGCACTAAGCTTGAAACATATAAATTGAACCAGAAATTAGGAAAAGAATGGAAATTTTATTTATAGAATTTCACTTGAAAAATATGGGTACAAGATCACAGATGAATCTACAAATGAAATCCTGAAACAGAAAAAAGAAAAAGAAAACTATGACAAATTACAAACTCCAGGGTATTCATAAGTCCTATGGTTCACCCTTCCCCTTTCTTCTGCTACAAACCCATTGAGAAGATATGAAGTGTAGTATGACATGTAGAAAGAAAAAGAATGAATCTATTATTGATGAAAGAAATCAAATCCAATCTGAACAACAGGGAGTTAATTCTTCTTCCAAGGGGTTTCCCCTTTCCAGAATGAGCAACTTCTCAATTCCTTAAAGCAACAATTAAGGACAATAATCCTTGTCCTCTCTCTAACTATATAAGTTAAGCTCTTGCCCTTGCTACTATAACAACCTAACTAACTCTAACTACTTTGTAACTAATTTTAAAGTGTCTAAAGTCCTATCAGTATCCGCCCCCTTGAATTAGGAATTCCGCTCCCCAGATTTTCCACTGTTACTTTTCCTTCTCTCCACTGATTCCCAATAGACACCTTTTAGGAACCAATTTCAAGGTACAGGACATAAGTAATGGAATTCTAGTGTGGGGTTTGAGGGTTTAGGCTCTCAACTTCATTGGCTAGCTTTATGATGTAGTTTTCCCAAGGTTATTATCAACTGGTATTAGAGCCTTTTTCACAATGTTTCTCAACTGCTACTGAGCAGCACTGATAGTGACACTAGCATTGCAGTATTTGTCCGGGATTAATGAAAGGGCTAATGCACACCCAACTTGGGTGGGCACTAGGGCAATAGCACATATGGGTGGAATGTTAAGATTCAATTGAAATGCATAAGACTCGGGTCCTACATCGAAGTATGGGATTTAAGTGTGAGGTTTGTAAGGAGTAAGACTTTCCAACCACAATGACTAGCTTTTGTGGTGTGGTTGTCCCAAAGTTTTTTGTCAACACTATTACTATATATCAATCAGAAGAACACATATCATCCTAAACATCAAATCTAAGATAAAAGTCATCATCTTCCTAACTATATGATACTGAATCGTTCAGCAGAGCAATACAGAAAGACAACATGAATCAACATCATCGTTATATTACCAAATTGATCAAGCTTCTTTAAAATAAGAGAACTACCTTCTAAGTCAATTATTTGGCCTCCAATATTAGATGTTTTATTGGGAATGTCATAAGCAGTCTCTCCTTCAACATAAACAATGTGTGGGTATCTCTCATCAATGACAAGAAGATTGGACTAGGACAACACAAGGAACAAGATTTAGTCCCTGAGATCAGTTAAATAATTAAGGTAACCTATTATCAAATGGTTGGTCTATACCTTTGGAAGTTCATGTTGACGGCGAATTGATGAGGTACGCCATCCTACCATATCTTGAAGACAAGTCAAGAAATATCAGAAGAAGAAAAGCATTTCTTTCCTAAACAATTATCTGCAATATTGTGCCAATACAGTTTCAGGTAAATTACTAATTTTGTAGCCAAGATGATAATGGAGCGTAGCTGTCTACAAGTTCTTTATAATAGCACATGTAAATTTCTTCCGCTAACTTTAACATCAGTGGCTGACTATAGATCCATTAGGCATAATCATCTATTGTCTAAGATGAATTATTATTTAAAATCTAAATTTTAAAGAGGATACGATCATAATTTGCATTTGCATATGCCACCCGACGCTTAAATGCACGTAAAGCTGACCTACATCATCACAAACAATTAGATTGTAACTAATACAGAAACAAATATTAGCATTTTGATGAGTTTAATTGATACTTTAATACTAACATAAACTTTAAATCGTCAGAGTCATTAACCATTCGCAGGAGCAGAGGACGTTTTCCATCATCATTGTCCATAAGGAAGAGATGCTTCCCAGATCTCCCAGCAACTAAATGTGCAGTTTCGGATGCTCTTCTCTCAAGGAAAGAAAGACCGCAAAGAAAAGGAAGCTAAAAGAACCAAAAGATAAACCAGTAAGAAACCATATCGCAAGCCGAGTATGCACTTCACGTCCAACATTGAATCAATGATCTAACTAACAAAACAACACAATAGTGTTTCACATCAACTATATGCCACGAAAAAATAAGAAGATTCAATGCAACTCAATGTTTTAGGATTGTTCACACATAAATATTTAGGACCATTTATACCACCAGTAATCTAAGGCAAGTGAGTTACAGAAAACTATGAAAACTCTTTTTTCTCTTACATTACTAACTCAAATACTTTTCCATTTTGAACACAAATTTATTCAGTACTACATGGAAAAGGCAATAAACAGAAATAAACACACTGGTTTGCATAAGATTCTATATCAATTGCAAAAATAAGTAATTGGCCTTTAGTATGTTTTCATATATCCACACTCAATACACTTCCACCACATAGACATTTGAAGATAGTTAATAAGGAAATGGATATTATCGGGTGCTAAGGTTTCTCATCAAAAAGTATGTTTGCTCAGTGAAATACTTAAGTGGCTTGGCTCCGCTACATTAGTAGAACATTTGAAGGAGTGTTCTCAAAGTGCTTGGGAGCTCATCAATTGGTATCATAAATGGTTGCTGGTGTTTTATAAAGGGTTAACTACAAAGGTGTCGATTAGAAAGGTTGAGTGCAGTTTTGTAGAGTGCAGCCACCAGGATGTCGACTCTTAGTGGCGATGCTATGATAGAAACTTGGGTACTATAGGGTATCTAAGTCCCATATAGAGTAGTACATGATGTTCAATTGAATAGTAAGTGGTTTGCACAGTTCTCCCTACTTGACAATATATAATGGAAAATATATATACAATTACAACCAATACACAAATTCAGTGGAAAAACATCTTTCTTGCCACACATCAGTTATAAACTGACACAAAATGCTAAATTACATACCTACGATAGTATTAATCTCCTGTTGAAGCACAGAAATCATATGGATCAAATCAATTTAGGAGTTTAAATTATGTGGCTTTCAGGTAACAAGGAACTAAATATAAGATTTCACTAATTGTACTCAAAGGCCATCTACGTGCACCTATTTTGTAAGAAAGTTAAAATGCCAAAAGATCTAAGTCTGACTGACAATTGAAGTATTTAGGTGAAACAAGACACAAAGAAGAGAACATTGCAGCTACAGTTCATAACAAACTTAAGCTACCTGTTTATTTCCTCTTGAACCAAGATGTGGTGTTGCAAATGTTATAAAGTTCATGGGCTCTAAACCAGCAATTTTGGCTTCATAACTCTGTTCAAGGCATTGCTTCGAATATTCTGACTTCTCTTCACTGAAACAGTCTCGGTTGGTAGCAACAAGTGTCAATGTTGAAGAATAATCATAAAGTCTCCCAATAGCATATCTTGCAACCAAGCCTCCTAGAGAATGTGCCACAAAAGATATCTTCTGCACCTCTGGCCAACGTCTAACAACAGATAATACCTGCAAAATTATGAATTAAAATCAAAAATTTAGAAATGACTGAGTCATTGCAAAGCCAACACTGTCAATGAAAATTAAGTGAAGTATGAGTATGCAAGATTAAGATGTGTAGAGACAACAAAAATCATCATATTACTATTACCAAGTACCTCTTCAGCTAGCCTCTCACCCATTGTATCAACGCCATCAAATGTCAATTTTGAAGAATTGCATTCACTGCCTGTCCACAAATTATCAAGCAAATGCGATTAGTGTTTTTCTTTATAAACATTGCAAAAAATAATAAAAGTGAAGGATTGGGGGGCTTGGCAACTTCAGGGATAGAATCAGAACAATGATGTTTTAAAACTTAATAAAATAAGAAAAAAAAAAGTTGACAAATTTCCTCAACTAAACATCTATTGTTTGTTTAAGATGTTTTTTAGACCCAGATCAAAGGGAAAGACTGAAATAATTCATTTGACCAACAAAACTATACCTTGAAACCATCCATTCGTAGTTCCACAACCAGTGATTTACAAATTGATCAAAAAGCTAACTAGAAAATTAACCATCCGGTGATATAATGCATTTGAAATTTCCCAAAAAGTTAAATTTTCAGATGCAGAGGGAAACGAAGGGCTAAATTTTGACAGGAGACGGGAATGCTTACGGTGTACAATTACTTTATCTGGAAGCTTCTTCACAAACTGCTCTGCTGCATATCTCCAATCAGCGGCACTGAAATATCAAGGTACATTTTACCTTAACATCCACTCAACATAGAATATTATTACCCAGAGAATTTTTACCAAAAATCTAATGACCGTCCGTGCACAAACAAGATAATGAAAGAATTATATCTAACGGGCACAGAATCCAATCATCCATAACTCACAATAAGTAGAGAGATAGAATTCTGCTGGATCAACCAATTCTTGATCTAAAAGTGAAGTTCGAATCTACAAAATGATATAAATAAAACATAAAAATAAACTACAACAATTATTATGGATTCCTATTTTGGAACAGAAAAAGGAAACAGGACACCAGATTAGAGTAAAGCCCTAGAAAGCAGTTAAATACTAGAAATGATTACATTGACCTATCAGCTTTAACTACCTCCATCATTTGCCATCTTCTAATTACATATACTTTCCTTGTATCTCTATAGCTTTGTTAGCATATAAAAATATGGAACGTATGTGCAACTTCAGTAAAGTAGCAAGTCCGAAAGTAGAAGAATCGAACACAGGGAACACAGATGAAAGCAGTCAATTAAGTATAAGATATCTCTATTTCAAACTTTGAAAAGTGATTCTTGACAATGAAAAGTCAGAAAAGTTTGTTACAAGTTTCAGAAATATTTTCCTAAGCCCGGCAAAATAGATTGAGTCATCCTCAAGTTTGACTTTGATTTCCTTCCAACAGAAATATTAGAAATTATTTCCCAAACAAGAAAAAAAAATGAAAGCATTTTTACAAGACTTCTATTTTAGTTAAACTTTAAATCGACCTCACCAGGTTATATCATTTTCAACACTCTTCTTCGAATTCTGTTCCAGTTGTGAGAACTCCTCAAATTTCTACCACTTAAATCACCTCACCACGTGATATCATTATTTATATTTCAATATTCTACCACTTCAGAAAGTAATTTAATTATACAATTAAATAACTTTAGTCTTAAAGTTCAGATTCTTATACAAGATCCAAATTTTGAATTTAAACACTTTTTTTTAAAATTTAAGACTTGGTTAATTTCCACTACTGTTTCTATGCTCTTAGAAGTTACTTACTATTACAGAACGTAATTAGTAACTTGGGATTTCCCACTCTTTAGTCTTTCATCATTTGAAATTCAAATAATATTCCCATGCTAAATTATAAGCAAGCACGCTATAGCGAGAATGAAATTCCATAGAAGGAGAAGAGGTAAATGTAAAACGTTACCTCCCAATGATGCCGTTAACCATAATAACAAGGTGATGAGGGACGGAGTTGGGCGAGGAGGCGGCGGCGCTGAATAAGTCTCGGCTGCCAGCTTCGAGTACGTCACGGCCGCCGGTGTCAGCGTCGGCCTTGAAGCAGCCGCGGCCCATTCGGCGGAGCAGTTCCATTTTAAGGGTGGGACTGGGGCGGGCAGGTCTGGATCCTGGATCGAAGCAGGAAGGGCGGAAGAGTGAGCGGGTCGGGTAGGGAGTGGGTATGGGAGGTTTGGGTCGGAGCACAGAGCCGGAGTCTGAAGCCAGCATGAAAGAGGTTGAATGAGTGCAGAAAGAAACAGAAAGTTAGTTACAGTTTTGGGTGTGGTGGATTGGGTTGAGGTTGAAGAGAGGTGGAGCAGTTAGTTGAATGGTTCCCTCTCTTCACCTGCTGCTGCTTCATTGGTCAATGCTGACACACAGTATTGTTTTATTGCAACTTCAACCCTGCACTTGTGGATAAATTATTACATGACCATTTCAACTCATAACATAGACTCAAACATAAAAATTATTTTATATAAATTTATTTACCTTAATTTTCTAGCTATAAATAATACCAAGTCTTCTTGATTCTACTTCATTTTGTTCATTTCATGCACAAACTAAGGGTGAAAATTACCAAAATTGTTGTTTTAACATCACCTCACAAGCTCCTTCCCTTTGGCATGTGGACCTAAACTTTTATACTATTTCTTACTACAAAATGATTTCTAGACACCAAATATTAGTTATAACCAATTGTTTTATCAGTTTCTTTAAACCTTACAACACTTACATAAAGTATTTTTTAACATTAATCTTTTCTCGATATTCACAAACACAAAGGTTTATTAAAAGATTTGCAATAGGAAAAGTTCGCAAAGATTTGGAATAGAAAAAGTTTTAGCTTGTAGTATCAACCATAGTAGCATAACTAGTCCTATAAAAATAATAAATGAACTACTTCTTTTGCCTTTTACTAAAGAACATTGTGTGCTGCTTAGAAACAATGCTCTGTCTTGTAAAATGTGGAAAGAAAATATGGCATAAATATGTTAGCAATTTGTCTAACTTAATCATTTTATCTTTCTTTGTCTCGAATGTTATTTTATATGGCATTACATATGAAAATGGCGTGATATTTCAAGTCATAATATACATGAGTAAAGAAACTACGAAAAAATGTTCGAAAAAAAAATATCTTTAAAACCAAATTCAGATTTAAAAATCGATTATACGTAAAAAAAATATTAATATTTACAAGATTATCCGTAAAAGAAGTGTTAATATTTACAACACTAAATTTATAAAATTAATATAATTTTAAACAAAAAGTTAAACCATAAACATATAATTTTTTTAAAGTAAAAAAATTAAACTACTTGATAAGTATTTATGTAAAAAAAATATGAGAATATTTATGTAGATGCGATAAGGTTTTGACCTTACTCTAATATATTTTGATATACAGTAAAAAAAATTATGGTTATGTAGTTTTTTTTCGTAAAAAATATTTATGTGTTGAATACTTTTTAGTTTCATGATTTTAATACTTTTATGTGATTATATTTCTAATAGTGTAATATAATACAAGAAATTACTTAAAACATTTATAAATCATACCAATAAAACTAGTATAAATTATCAATCGATGATATCGATTATTTTTACATAAATTTTATTAGAAATTACTTAATTAAAGTAAAATTTATTATATCTAAGAAATTTTGAATTTTATAAGATGATGTATATGAAAAGAAATAAGTTAACTTTAGATTCCAAAGGTCCAATAGAGTTTAAAAAACTCTTTGCAAACTATTTGTTAGACACTAATAAGTTTGATAGGTAGCATGTTGTGCTTAAGTCGGCGGTAGAATCTTCTTTGTTGCTCAATATCTAGTTTGGATATCTTCTCATGCACTCTAATGGTGTTGAAAGTCTAGTAACAATGAGTGCCCATGTATGCAGGCACCAAATGCTTGAGGCAGAAGTTAACATACTCATTAAAGTTCTAGGTTGGAGGTTTCTTCTATAACCTTGTGAAAAATCATTTAAGACACAATAAAGAGTGATTGAATTGCGTTATAAAACTTTTTAAAATGTTTGTAATGTATTAGTTGACAGCAAGCAATCAAAGGATAGTTAAAAATATAAATTAAAATATGTATTTATTTATCAATTAATGATTTTTTCACTTATAAGACAAAGTGAAAATTGTTATAAAATCATCTATCATTTGTTAGAAGCACTTTTGTCTTACATTGTCTACTCACTTAGCGAAACTTGTTCAAGTTTTTCATTTTATTATGATAAATACTCAATCAAAATTATAGGATTATCATACTTTTACTCTAACAACATCATCTTTTTCATAATACTTAAAATAATAAAAATAAATTAGATTTTTACAAATATTTTTAACACCAACAAAATTTCAAATGAAATATCATTAAGTCTAAGAAATAAAAATTGTACAATTCAAATCTAAACATCTATTTTAGATTATACAAGTGTAAATTATACAATTTAAAATATGTTTATAGATTGTGTGATCTAAAATTACATTATGTAGAGTATTTTTTAAAATACATTACAAATTGTATATTTCAAGATATATTTTTAAATTAAGTAATCCAAAAATACATTCCAAATTATATAATCTAAAATATTTTTTTAAATTACACAAGGAAGAAATGTATTTCAAATTACAATTTATGTAATTCAAAATAATTTTTCAAATTACACAATTCAAAAATAAATAAAAAATACTTTATGTATTAATGAAACTACATTATATATTCTAAATTACAAAAAAGAATGCATTCTAAAAAAGATTATAATCCATAACATATTTCCAAATTCCACCACCCAAAATTCAAAGCACAAACATTTTAGACAAAACAACACCAAAAAAGTGAAATCATAGGGTGCAAAAATAACTGCCTTTAATGGATTGAATGAATTTAGATTTGTTTTTGAATAAATTAGATGGATAATTTACTAAAATTTGATATATAAGTATATGGCTGCTTCTCAAAGAAAAAAAACAAACAATATTGAACCAAACAACTTTCACATACTAAATAACAACAAAAATATTATAAAAAAATAATACATAATTTTGTTCGGCTCATTAAATTTATAAATTACAAATCTAATAACCGAATCAATCAAAATTAGTTTCATTCAAATTAGATTTAATTAAACTAATTTCAAACCAATTAATTAAACCCTAAACTCTACATCCCTATACCCTAAATCAAACCCTAAATCAAATCAATCAAAATTAGTTTCATTCAAATTAATTTTTTTAACAGCGAATTCACATTAAATTTAATTAACCTAATTTCAAACTTATTAATTGATTTAGATTCTCGGGTTGTTCAACCGAAAGCCTCGTTCTACGAAGAAAGAAACTTTTACTACAACTTAAAGAGACTAAAATTATAGATACATGTATCAACCAAATGGGCAGTCACTAATTATAGTCTAAAACTGAAGCTGCGCTAAAAACTGCATATTTGCGTCATTAAAATTTAACAATGTAGAATTATGAACTCATAAAGATTCCACCAGATACTATAATCTTCTAAAAAAACTCTAGAATACTAGAATACCATTTTCACAAGCGCATTAGAAGCTTCAGTTGTTCTAGAAGCTTCAGTTGTTCTATACTGCATCCAGTCCTTGGAACATACAATAGCTTCCACTGTCTCTGGCCTCAAGGAACTCCTATACTGATCCATCTCTTTGTTTTTTGAATAAAACACAGAATCGGGAGCAACAGTAGAAACAGGAACAGCTAATACATCCCGGGCCATCTTGGAAAGAGTAGGGTACTTGAGTTTGTTTAGCTTCCACCAACCTAATACATCAAAGTCTGGAACACGTGGTAACAGTGATTCTTCAATATACTGGTCTAGCTCAGATTTCATCTGTTGGCTAGAAGTTTCCATGATGTAGGCATCGAAATCTGTCAGACGATTGTCAGACAACATTGCATCTCCTGGGGATTCCTCCATCTTCCTACGGTTTCCAGAACTTGCATCTTCAGTGTACGCAGGTGTTAGTGGCAGTGGAAGGGCTACATACTCATGAAACATCTCATGAATTCCATCTTCAACAGTCTTGATATATAAATGAGCATCATCACCATAGATTTTTGTGAAACTGAACTCAACAAGCTTCATCTTAAAACGGGGATCCAGAACTACTGCAAGCGCCAAAACCAGACTACACTCTCTCCAGTAGATATCAATCTTCTCATGCATAATTTTGTTAAGTCTGCTAATGAAGGGGTCTTCACTGGTAACTGCACGAGCTGCGTCTAATTGCAATTTCCAAACTTCGTGAAAAAAGGTGATAACAGTGGGATGAGTTGTTGAAGTAAGAATGTTTGCTGCATCAAAAAGTGGCTTCAGGTAGCTACAGAGGGTTTCAACCAGCTTCCAGTCGTGCATTGATGGGGCTCCCTTGTAATCGGGATCAGAAGTGTCCAAACAAGAAAAAACTTCCTTTAGCTCAGAAGCGGCCACAAGCATTTGATATGATGTATTCCAATGAATTTGGTCATCAATAAAAAGGCTCCTTTCGCTGGGAACCTGAAGATGCTGTTTCAGCTCCAAGAATTTTTCCTCATGTAATTCTGAGGTCTTCACATACTTAACACTGTCACGGATTTTATTGATCAAGTCCTGTGCTGAACCCAACAAATCCTTTGCAATACTGCTTAAAGTCTGGGCAATGCAATTACCAACTAGCAACTGACCATTGAGGATATGTGGATTCTTCACAGAGAGTAATGGTCTGAGATTTTCAAGGGCAACATTACTCAGAGCCTGACTACAAGTGACAGAAAATAGCCTACCCTCCAACCCCCAATCAGAAAGGCAAACAGAAACAGCATGGGTAAGTGCAGAATCTGAATAAGGATATGGTTCCAATACAACATTCAGAATTCGCCTTTGCAACTTCCAATCATGATCCACAAAATATCCCGTGATAAATACATAACCTAAAGATTGACTTGATGTCCAGACGTCCAGTGTCAAACAAACACGTCCAGGTAATCCCACAATGTCCTTCAAAAGATGATGCTTTTCAATCAGGTAAGCTGCAACACAATCTCCTTGAATAGAGTTAAAGGTCACCATGTTGAACTGTGGCTGCAGATTTTGAACAAATGCAACAAATCCCGGATGCTCAACCATGTGAAGGGGGTAATCATGCATAATAATCATTCTAGCAATCTCATGGCGGCATTGATCTTGATCAAAAATGACATAAGGGGTACTGGGGGATCTATATCGTTTTTTAGGTGTATTGCTAGCATTTCCAGCCCCACTTCCCCTATTTCGTACAGTATATGAGGACAATTGATTATGGTCATGGTTGCGTAGAAGAGCTGAGCAGGTCCCTTTGGCTATGTGGCGTTTAAGATGGCTGGTGCCAGCAACTTTTGAACCTGTGCTATACGCAAAAGTTTGAGCACATTGCTTGCACCGTGCCCTTCTACATCCAGGACTTACTGTTTCTATTGTGAAGTGCTCCCAGACTATAGACTTTTTTTTCCTCCGCTTAGTAGGCTGTGTTTCTGAGATATGATCCTCGATGTTCAGTGGTGTCTCGGCACTTATTATCTCGTAGCTGGGTATGGCATCAGAAATGGTTATTTCATAGTTTTCTTGAGAATTGACTAACTGATTGTGGTGCATTGTTTCACTATTTTCCAGGTCATAATGAGACAGCATTTGGGAATTGACCAGCTGATCATGGGAGAATACTTCATTGTTAGATAGTTGATTGTGGGATAAAGCCTCAGAATGGTTAAGATGATTGTTAGGCAGTGTTTCATAATGGGTCAGATGATTGTGATATAATACTTTGATGTCTGTGAGATGATCATCTACCAGTGGTTCAGAATTGGGTAGCAGTTCTGAACGAGGCAGCGATTCAGGTTGAGGCAGCTGATCTTCAGGAATCATATGGAGATTTGTGAACTGATCATCAGGAGCGGTTTCAGAATGGGAGGGCTGATTGATTGGATCTGCTGCAGCAGCCAATTCATTTTCAGGCAGAGCTTCCAACATGACCACATCATTGCATGTCTGACTTTTAGGCATGTTGGCACCATTGTTGAACTGTGTCTCAAACATGATCACCTCATTGCTTTGCTGAGTCTCCGACACGATCCCCTCATGGCCTTGCACTGTTTCAGACATAACCACCTCATCACTGTGCTGTATTTCATATACAAGCTCACCATTACTATTACTAGTATATGTTTCAGAATTACCCACATTATGGTTTAGCAATGCCTCAGTATGCACCTGCTGGTTACTGCATGCCTTCTTATCAAGACCTGATCGTGCTTCAGAACTAACCAACTGACAGTCAAATAAAACTCCAGAGTTGCCATCGGCGGGTGGTGCCTCAGAGTTAACTTTCTGACTGTTTTGTGAGTCCCCAACATTGTTAGAATGGTCAATCACAGGTTCTTCAGTGTTGCCCAAATGTTGATTGGGCAATGCCACTGCCTCATCATTAGTAGCCAGTGTTTCAGAAGCAGGAAGTTCCTTGTGAGGCTGTGTTTCCAAATTGGACAGATCTTTGTTCGGCTCGCAATCAGACCTTTCCACACTACTGTCTAGCAGTGTTTCAGACTCTGCTAGATCATTGCTGGGCTGAGCATCAGCACCAACACCTGGATCAGCTTTAATATGAGGAGTCACCACCTGGTCTCCTTCGAGGGTATCAACCATCATACCTAACACCTGGAAGACAAAGATACTAATAAATGTTGAATTACAATCAAGCATAATTTTCCAGACATACAATTACATTACTATAAATTAGCAAAAACACTTAAACATATGATTCCTATACTAACAATTAATTAATAAAATATCTCCCTAATATTAAAACCTGTTTTCACTTATCTTTTCGCCCTAATCTATGTTTTCACTTTCGAAATATTAAATTATACAATTTTTGAAAGTACAAAAAAAGCAAATTGTCAGAGATGTTATTCGCTAATAACAATAACAGTACCCAAGAATTCACTTGGAGCACTACCAACAGAGTCACAGAAGCACTACCAGTAAGCGGGTAGAACCGATAGCACAAAATTTTTAAAATAAAAATCAAACAAACATAAACTATAACAATAAGGCAACCCCAGGATCGATCTAGCGAACATCGATGGTGATCTCAAAATACTCAGAGCCTATGGATAACAGCGACAATGGAAGCATGTAAATCGAAAGAAAGAAAATAAGGGGAAAGGGAATTTACCAGGTTTTAAAGTGGAAAACTAACGGTGAAAACGCCGATGAACGGCGTTGGAAGCGGAAGCCCGGAAACCGAGCTTCAGGGCTGGAAGGAGTGAGATCTTGGGTTTTGCAGAGGGAGAGAGATTTGGGCTTGGAACCAACCCGAGAAGGCAATTGGACCTTGGATAAGATTTTTGAGCGAGAATAGGGTTTGGTTGGGACTGGTTTGCGAAATAGGGTTCTAAAAAGAATTTAAAGTAGGGTTTTCACTTTTGGATTGGTATTTGGACTCCCAGGTCCATTCTTATTGTTTTATTATTATTTATATTTATTTTATTTCTAAGAAAATATTTAGATTGATTTTTCGGACTTTAGAAGTAGTTGGCGAGCATGCGTGAAAATAGCCCAATCAATGCTTCTCATGATGGCCCACTGCATTTCCAGATAGCGCGCTTGTTTGCTTTTCTTTGCCAATAATATTATTATTATACCTCTTTCAATTATTAAATATATTCTTTAATTATATTTTCTTAAAAACATATTAATTCTATAGCCCAATAATTGTAAAAACTTATGCTTAATCAATTGATTTTATTGAGAAAGTTAATTTTATTTAAAACTCGAGGTGATTTTTTAAACCGTTCAAATTATATTGCGTATTTTTTAAATAGTTTACGACAGATAGATTAACACTCAAAATATAAATCATAATGTTGAAAGTCTACTTTTATGTCTCCATTTATCGTAAATATTTTTTTATTATAAATAATCCAGTGGAAATAGATTATTTTGTAATTAGGGAATTTTTTTTTTCTCTTTCCTATAAGAGGTAGATTAGTTTTTTCCTTTTTTTTAAAGCTATACGCTAACTGAAGCATTATTTTATTTTTTTTAGGAGGAGTGGTATTGTATATTTTTAATTAAAGGATAGATAATTTGACACCACATTATTAATAAAAAAAATTATAATCTATTTTTAATATGCTAATTTTCTATCTTTTTAATATAAGAGTACTAATATATATATATATATATATATATATATATATATATATATATATATATATATATAATAAATTGTTAAGTAGGTGTTTGTTTTCTTAAAGATGTAAAAATGATTTTTTTAATTAAGTGAAAATATTACTCTTGTATGGTTTGTCACTTTAAGTTATACAGTCATGACTTAAATTAGATAATGGTGTATGAAGTAGCATAGTCATTAATAAGTATTGTAAAATTAAATAATAAAATCCAAAATGATTGTGAGTAAAATTATCTTTTATTAAAATCAGAAACATTGTATCATGAGTAGATAGATAAATATAAAAATGTATTTAATATTTTTCCATTAACATTAAATACATATATCTTCTTTAAATAATATAATGATAGATGACATAACTTATAAAAATCTATATAGATAGTTTCTATCCAACCTGAATTAAAGATTGTACGAGATTTAATAGCATTTGCATAATTAACATTTAGTTCTTTTCATAATGATGGTTAGTGTAAAGAAACTTTGATAAGTCCTTCAAGAAAGTTTTGATATAAACAAATTTTCTTGTAATTCCCTTCTAATATAAATAAAAGAAATATTTTTTGTAATATAATATTTATAATGTTAGATTTGTATTATGAAATGTTCAAGACCACAATACTTATAATGTGTTTATGACTTAATTTTTATCTATTCTTCCTTCCAGTCAATTTTATGTAACTTGTCCAAATTGTTGGACAAGAAAATCATCATTATATTATATTGTTATCATATAACAATTGCAAAATAAATTATCACAATACATAATGTTCACAAATGTACTAAAGGAACACCATAAAAAAATGTTCATAACACATCAAAAAAATAAATGAATTTCGTACCTGTTAATTTTGAAGCACAAAATTCTTCACTAATGTGAAGATTCTACGGGGACTAATCTTTTATATAAACTCCTTTGATATATCAAATAAGAATAGAAACAATCACTTAATATATTTTCATACTCATAATCTATATGAAAAGAAAGAAATAGTGATGATTGTATATATAAACATTGTAACAACATCTATTATTTTCTATTTCAAAATATATAACAATATTATTGTTATTTTCTAATGCTAACACATCAATCAAAAAATTGCCCGACTCTATACGTTCAAAACTAAAATGTAGCGATACTATAAAATGAAACAATACATCTTTTATTTTTAAGAAAAAAAATACAAATATTTGTATCCATGTAAGCTCTGAATTAACTATAATTTATTATGATCAAGGTTTTAATTCTATAATAGAGATAAAACTTATTACTAAAGTTGGTGGATTCCTTCTTGAATAATCATTAGTCTTAAAAAATCTTAGAAGCATCCCATTATACTCAATATCCATTCAACTGGTACTTTAAAGCATAAGTTATATGAAATCAAAATATGATAAATAACTTACCAATTAGCATGGTAATCTCATGTGAAAGAAAACGTTTATTTTCTTCTTGAAAATTTCCGATATATATAAATTTATCTTATTCATAATAATCTTATAACCAAAAATCATTTAGATTACAATAGTTTCTCATTGTCATAATCTTTATTATAATAATAAATTCTAAATCATTATCAAAGACTTTATCAAAACAACTAGTATATTAAATAGTATAATTATGATAGAGAAAAAAATTACTTTATTACAAATATAAAATTGTCTACATAGTTATTGGGTCTTGGACATACTTATATGTTACATGTGCATCTCTCTGAACTTGACGTGGTGTTAATCTCTCCAAGTCTCAAATATACAGCTTATAAAAGCTACAATAAAGTGACGTTTATTACAAAAATTGTAATCAAAGATAATATTAAAAGTAAAAATATAAAAAATAATTTGAGATTTTTTTTTTTACCTAATCTCCTTTAATGTACATTCTTATTTTATATATTCAACTAGGTCATTTATTATAAGAATATTCTGAAAGTTTAGTACTATGTTTTCACTCTATTTGTTCACAAATGAATAAGTTGGTTCAAGGTCAGCATGTAATGTCATATCCATATTTATAATATTTATATAGTGATATACAACTATTCATTATCTCTATTCTCATATTTATGACCCCGTATAATACAAAGCAGCTAAACATACAAAACCCTAATTATAACATTAAATCCTAAAAAAATAATTAAAAAGTTAGATACATTATGTGTACTTTGTTATTTAAGAGGATACTTTGGATTTATACATTAAAGAAAATATATAAAAAAGGAAAAGCATAGCATTTTGGAAATTAACATTTTGGAGTCAACCTTGACCAAAAGTCATTTATGAGTCAATTTGTATGTCATAGCATAACGTAAAAAATAGACTAATATCATATTAAATAAATTCATCTATCTATATCCTCTATTTTCGGGAGAAAGAAAAGTGATAATAAGGAGTAGATAAACAACGAAGTCCGAGAAGAATTTGAGATTGCCAGTCTCTCATGATGATAAAAAGAAAAATGATTATTGGGATATAGAGTTTGGAATATTTTCATATTTTAAAGTAAAAACTAAAAATGATTCAAAAATAGTTTCAATTTAATCTAATTTAGTTATGTATATGGTTCCATAAATGAAGTATAAAGGGAGTAAAACTTTAAGGAAACATCGAAAATATCTTACAACAATGAGGCATGAGTGAAACTCATATAAAGAAATAACCTCACCTTGAACGCAAAACTTTAAGACATTGGATTTGTGGATATTTTCTTATATATTGCTTAACTTTCTCATTTTTACTCAATGTGAGACTTAGACTCACACTTCGATTTCTAACAATCTCTTCCTCAATTGATAGTCTATTCCATATTGGTACACTTTCCCCTCAAGCAGAAACATTCTTAAACACGAGTACCTCACAAATGACTCTTAATTGTATCGTCGTTTACACATTCAAAGAAACACACTTATTTGAAACCTCTGTCAGAAAGATTTTCGATAGGGGAATCAAATTACGGGAATCAAATTGCACTCGTCTGATTCGGTCATCACCACAAACCATATACCACTTGATAGAGCCTGGAAGCAAAAGTAATAAAATTCACTACTATCATAACAATATGGGCGTACCTGAACACAATTAATCAACCACTAAAAGCTAATTTACAATCGAAAATAATAAATCTAACATCTATAATTAACGTGAAAAAAAATTTGAATTGAGATAAACAAAAAAACTACAAGAAAGGTAATCAAAGGTATAATGAAGATCAATTTTTTAATTCTTAATGGATGAATAATAGTCCAAAAGATCAACAATGAAATAATAATTCAAATAGAACTATGAAATGGGATAAAATAAAATTTTCACCTATAAGGACGAATTTATGTGTGTGTGCACTTTTAAGAAGTAGTGATGTAAGTTGTTGTTATGAAGGATGAACAGTGGTTGAAAATAAGGTGGTGGGTGGAGACCACATCTCATGTGAAACATTGTAGGATTGGCATGAAAGACTATTTGTTATGATAATAGGAGAAAAAGTTAACAGTGGAAGGAATGAAGTCTATATCATGGTAACTAGTGCTCCATTGAATAAAATTTACAAGTGTCAACTTCAGGAATGCAAAAATTGAGGCCCCAGCTGGTATTATTGAATGGTAGTTAATTCTTATAGAAAATGATGTGTAAGGGTTTATATGTCCCTACGCTTCATATTGCTTCCATCCTTCCCCTTTTTGAAAAGACCCCACGGAGTCTATTGTTGTCGCGCGTGCATAAGGCTAAGTCACCACTGTGCCTTAGTTTTTGCTTCACAGGCATGGGTCGACATGCAGTGCTATGTGTCCACACTTCCTCACAAACATATCTTTTATCTCTCAACCCTAAAAACTTATCCTAAATTTTCTTCCATTTAAGTCTCTCATAGTTAGCTTCGTACTCGTTGTGATGAAAGAAAAAGAAAAAGAGAGAAACAAATGGGAAAGGAGAATTTCTTTGGTTTGATGTTCAATAGAAGAAAACAAATGAAAGAAAATTGTAAACATATATACGTTCCATATGAATGAAAAAGAAATAAAAAGAAAAAATATACACATATAGTTCTGTTGGAGTGTCACATAATTTGTTTTACTTATGGATCCGGATGTATGTTCTATGGATGAAATGTGTAAAAGATCTTAGAGTGGAGTATGTGGGTTTTCTAATTGGATTTATGTAAGTTTAAAAAATATATATTAAAATGGATAGATTTTGAAAAATTAACCTACATGGATAAATCGTACTAACATTAATTTTATGAAAATGAAATCGTTATATTTTTACACAAGTACGAGAAGTGAAGACATCACTTACACAATTTTGATTAATATTAATTAAGTTTTTTCTTTTCTTAATTGAAGTTAACACAACTTTAATTTAAATTAGATTATATTAAAATCATGTCAACGATACAGTTTTACATTACATTTTTAGTTTAAATGAAAAAATATACGACTCTTTTTACATTAACATTTTTTAGTGTGTTAGTTTAACGTAACTTTACTTTCAAAAATTTAAAATAATGTCGTGCATGCACATATTGGTACTTAGTCATATGCATACATTTTTTTCATTTAAGTAATTTACTAAAAAAATTAACTAGTTAGGTTAAAATACCAGAATACTTATATACTTTCCTTTAAATATTATTTTAAGTTTAATATTATATAAATTTGATCGGTTCGATTGTGAAAAGTTTTACCCCAACTGTATATAAAAATATATATGATGTATTGTTATTATAATTTTTATGTGTTTTTGTTAATTTAAAAATGAATTGTGGTTGTATAAAATAAAAATTCATTTAGTAAAAGTATAACAAGTTAATTATGTGTGGTCAAATTATTGATATTTGACACTCATATTCTCGGAAAGAGATTTTCCTTTTTGAATTGTTGGAGGTTAATTCTTCACGTAATTTCCACTTGATTATTTTGATACAAGAGAATAAAAGTTAATCAATAATTTTTACAAGACTTAGTTTTCTAATAATATATTCTTATAATTTATTTTCTTCATCATATGCATCATTTTTTTATTTCGCATTTTATTTTATTTTTTTGTTTATATATGGATTGAGACAATCCATTTTTATTCTTTATTAATGAAATATTTGATTACTGTTAAAAAGAATTTCCCTTTTATTTGTCTCTGATGACCTAATGTGAAAAAAGATAGTAGTATATACATTTACAATAAAAGAGAGAAAGAAAAATATAAAAAAACCCTACTATATACTTTTATAATAAAAGAGAGAAAGAAAAATATAAAAAACCCTAAACCTAAACAATATATTAGATGATACATTTTTAATTTTTTTTCTTTAAACATTCAATATTAATTGACCAAGATCTTTTTGCCATCTGATAGAAGAGATGCTGTTACTTGAAAGATTTGTTGTTGGTAAGTGGTGGCAAAGAATCTTGATTCGCCATGTGGATATATATCTAGAATATTACCTTTTCAGTTAAGTGGCTTCGGCTTATATCTTTTCATGTAATTACCTTTCTCTTCAGATAATGATTCTTGTATGAAATTCAGGAGATTAACTTTGTCCTCATGAGGCTTTGCAACTATCAAAGAATAAAAACCTATGTAAGTTATTTTTCATATTTTGTTATCGATTTATCAATTTTTATGTGGATAAAAACTTTTGTTGTTCTTTGTATTTTATGAAGTATTTATTGCACGAGTATTAAAAATAAAAGAAATTTATACCTTTACCATATTACTAAATATTATTAAATTTTCAAAAATATATTTTACTATTTATAGTTTTATCAATATCAAACAAGATCCCTTTAAAAAAATAAAAGAAATTTCTGTCAAAATGTCTACCAAACAATCAATAGATTTCAAATTTATGTATTAAACTTTTTTTCTTATTTTTCTGGAATTAATATTGTTAATTAATGTTCTTTTATAAATAAGATTCTTTTGTTGTTCCAAGGATACTTTTTAAAGAAACTACATATAAAAAAAACTATGTAATTTAGCAATTAACATTTTTGGAACCAACAGCCTTGACCAAAAGCCATTTATGAGTCAATTATTGGCAATCTTGTTTGTCATAGAATAAGGTAAAAAATAGTCAGGATCATGCTATGTATAAATTCATCTCCTCACTTCCCTTTATCACACACTAACACACACTCTCTCTCTTTCTCTCTATATTCACTCTTTATAAAATAACTTTCTCACACAGATCCTCAGGCAAAAACAGATAAAAACGAATTAGTGGCAGTACATATACGACATCAATGGAGTCTGAGAAGAATTTGAGGTTGCCACTCTCTCATGATGATTCCAAACAAAATGAAGAGAGACAACGAAAAGTTTCAGCCATGACAAAAAAAGGAGTCTTCGTTGCTTTGTCTTATATGGCTTCTTCTGGTTTGTTTTTTTTTTTTACCACTTCAAGAATTCTTCATTACGTACATTACTATTTAGTATTTTTACGTGTGTATTGCATAAATCTTTTAGTTTTCTAATCCTCTGCAAGGTAACTTGCTCTTTTCTAATTCTTTCTTTGTTTCTAAATTAGTTGAAGATGTAAGATGAGATGGAATGAAAATGATTTGTTCATCTTTGTTTTAGAGTTTGGAATATTCCTTTCATGTTTTGAACGTGAAAAATATAAATTATTCAAAAAAGTCACAGTTTAAACTGATTAAACAATTAAAATTCAGTCAGTGTAGAGTGACCTGCAACTTAGTTGTATATATTGTTCCAGAGAGACTCAATGTAAAGAGAGTGAAATATCATCAGCAAAAGGAAAATTGATTCTAAACCCATTTTGTTTCATGTTCAGGCAGAGAATACACTCTTGAGGCTGCATATTAGGTATGCAAAAATGTTAAATTAGTGAAACAATAACTCAAACAGAATCAATATACTATGAAATTGGATGAAACAAACTGTCACCATTAGAGACCAATTTCTATGTATACTTTTAAGAAGTAGAGTAATAAGTTGTTGTTTTCCAAGGATCAAACTATATATGAAATCATTGAAAATAAGGTGGTGGGTGGGGACCACATCACTGGTGCAGTTGTTCTTGTAATAATAGGAGAAAAAGTTAAAAGTGAGTCCATATCATGGTTTTAGTGCTCCATTAAAGAAAACTTACAAGTGTCAACTTCAGGAATGCAAAGTTAAAGCCCTAGCCAATTGATATTACATCATGAAGGCATTCTCATCCACACTTTGACATTAGTGACAAATTTGTTGTGTATATTTAATTATTTTCCTTTTTTCTGATCAACTTATCAGAGCTACTCATAATATGATATCGGAATCCTCAAAAGATTTGAACCGATATCATACTATTCTATATGACTTTGTTTCATCCGAAAATGATGTGTGCTGTTCTATTTCAAAAATTAACATTCATTGGTGTGATTTAATTTTAATTAGAATATTCAAATCAATTTTCAATTTTGCTTAAAAGTTATGCTAAATTATTTTTCTAGTGAATTTTGTATATTCAGTTTGTTCCTGGTAGAATTTTGCCGCATAATGTGCCATTGTAACGACTGATTCTTCTACAGTTCTCTTGGTGATGTTCAACAAAGCAGCCCTCTCCTCTTACAATTTCCCATTTGCAAATGTCATCACACTTTCTCAGGTTGCTCATTTTATAAGATGGTTCTTCACTATCTCTTTTATTTCTTGTTCACCTACCTCATTTCATATAATACACATTCCATCCTCAATAACTGTTTATTGCATGTTGGTTTCAGATGGTTTTCGCATTTGTTATTCTCTATGCGATGAAATCCTTGAAGATGATTTCTTTCACAAGTAGTGAATCGCTGAGCAGTTCTAACAATTCAGCAGTATTTGTGTCCTTTAGGACATTAGCCCAAACGCTTCCTCTTGCTTTAACTTATTTGCTTTTCATGGTAAGCAATTGTAAACTTTTGAGCCTTTTTGGAAGCACGAGTTTTCTCCAACCTCTCTTTCTGATAATAGGTGGTGACAATGGAAGCAGTGCGAGGGATAAACATTCCTATGTTCACCACGCTCAGGCGAACTGTAGTGGCCTTCACAATGGTTATGGAGTATTTTCTCTCAGGGCAGATACATTCAAGACTTGTTGTTGGAAGGTATTAATATTCGTGTGATTTCATGCAAAATTAAGTTAATGAAATATCAGCATTAAGAAAAAATGACTCATAATATATAATTGCTTTTATATATACGTTTAATATGTAAGAGTATTCAATTAAAATATTGAAGTCAGTCAAGCTAGGATTAATCACTTATCCCAACTTATATTTTCAACCAAAAAAAAAAACAATTTGATATAAATAAGGAATAATATGAAAACACATTATTATGCACATTTCAACAATTATTTAGAAATTTAATAATTAAATTGTAAACTGTTTTCATTCTTCATATCCATTTAATGAATCCAAAAGCAAGTAAAGGCCAAACTGCTAAAACCCCACAAACTATTTATTCACTTAAACCTCAAACAAAAAAATAAAATGGTAGATCCATAGATACAATCAGGGTAATAAGCTTAATTGATGAATGTCACTAGAAAGTATATAACCTTGGTGGTGATATAAATAAGATACCTTTGGTATGAGTATCTCTATAGTGTTATGACAGTGATTTAGTCTCTGTAGCAATTGAGCATGATCGAAAGAAGTAAATAGACAACATGAAATGATGTGGCTCACCAAGAAGTTATGTTATGCTTTATGGTTTTCCTTTTACTGTTTTTTTTTCTGAAAAAAATAAATTGAATTAAAAAGGAACACTCGATGTATAACAACCCTTATACAATTACACCTCAAATCCATTTCATATAAAAGCAATTAATTGGTAAGTTCTACTGAAATTAAAATATATACTCTATATATTATATATAAAATCTAATCATGAAAAATAAAGATAACAGATAAAATACAAAAGTCAATTAAAATATAAATTTCTTCAGATCTTCTAATGAAGATGATCTCATCCCTAACTCACGAAGAATGGAGAACTGAAAATAGGAGATACAGAATACTAATGGAACCATTACGTAAGTTTAGTGAAAATAATTGACATTTCCATTCAGCAGTGTTACCCTATTCTTTTATTCTCCTAACCATATATTCAGCAGTGTTGGGATAATCGTAGCTGGGGCTTTTGTTGCTGGAGCTCGCGACTTCACATTTGATTCTTATTCCTATTCAGTTGTACTTATAGAAAACATGTGTAAGGCATTATACCTTGCTTCGGTTTCTCGTATTGGTAAGATTTCATCATTTTCTTCTTTTACGCCACTCTTTTCATTGTTTTATCCATTTCTTCTTTCAATATGGACAATTTTACAACTTTTCACAGGTAAATCCAGCGGCCTTAACATTTTTGGTATTGTATGGTGCAACGGTAAGATCATTCAGTGATCTTGGACTTTTCTTTAATCCTCCATGTCATTTGTTCTTGGCATAATCATTGCAGTTTTATCGATTCTTGTTTTCTGTATATTCAGTGGTGATTTGTGGACCAATATTGTTTCTCTGGTCCTTACTCAGAGGAGACCTTCAAACAACACTAAACTTCCCATACTTCTTCTACCCTGGATTTCAGGTGCTTCTTTCTTTTCTTAACTTCTTGTACAAATTGAATTTTGATACTTCCATCACAAATTTCTTTGTAATCTAGGGTTTTTAATAGAACTACAGCATATGTTTCTGTCATTCATTTCCTGTTATGTAACAGTCTATGATAGTTTTTGGAGGCATTATATGAAATTGGAATCTTGGGCAGGTTGTGATGCTTCTTTCTTGTGCTTTCACTTTCTTTATCAACTACATCGTAGTTTTGAATACAACTATCAACTCGGCACTTACACAGGCAATTTGTGGTAATTTAAAGGTCAGTTATATATAGTTTTGTCTATGTCCATTTTGCCATCAAATCATTAGTTTAAATATGAAAATCATTTTTCTCTTTGCATACCCATGGACTCTTATTCTATATCTGATTATGAAGTTTGATTAATGAGCAAAATTGCTTTTAAAAATATTCACTGTTGAAGCTAAACATGTTTTTACATGTTTTTCTACTCATAGAAGCAGCATTACTTTCATAATAAGGTACACAAAGTTGAGCTAAACAACTCATTGAAGTAATGCATGATAGATATTTTTTTATACCAATTTAGTTTTGAAAAGTACAATTTGATGCTTCTAATGATGCCTAACTTTACTGTTTCCTGATCTGTGCGTCTGGTCCAGGATGTTTTTACAAGTGGCCTTGGTTGGTTACTATTCGGAGGACTTCCCTATGATTTGGTAAGAACAAATTCCTTTGGATTTTTGAATTTCTTGATCCGTGTCCCATTTCACTAAGCTCTCTAAACTTTCTTTTTATGCTTTATTTGTTGACAGTTCAATATTCTTGGTCAAGTTCTTGGCTTCCTTGGGTCTTGTTTGTATGCCTATTGTAAACTGCAAGGGAAATAGGAAAGTATTGTTGGCCTGAAGGGTGAGATTTCATTTAGAAAAATCAGGAAAGCAGCAAGCATCGTATTCTGGCCCCACAAGTTTTGTAGATTTTACATAGTGGAAAGGAAGAAAAGTCAAATATCAAACCATATTTATAAATAGTATAAAGAGTTTTTGTCTGCAATAGTATACCTTAGGCAATGAAAATTGAAAATGAACTAATTCCTGGTCACATATTAAATATACATTAGAAATTAAAAAGCTTTAAATGTGGTGTTTATATTATAATGGTCAACTAGTGCCATAGTATGTGATTGGCCGCACACACATTGATAGCGTATAGTAAAAGAGGAAAAGAAAACAAATTCATATAAAGTTAACACTAAAAAAAATTGGGTTTTAACAAAAAAAATTGGTTAAAATGTGGCTAAAATGAAATAATTATTACTGATTAAAGAAATAAATTTTGGTGACTAAATCGATTGGTTGGTCTTAATATTTCTTGGAGACCAATTTAGTTACCGAAAATTATGAACGATGAATAGTTAAATTTGTAACTAAATTTGATGAATAAATTGAAATAAAATTAAGTGATTAAAATGAAATAGTTATCAGTGGTTAAAATAAAATAAATTTCAGTGACTAAATTGATTGTTTGGTTTTAACATTTCTTCGAGACCAATTTAGCCACCGAAAACTCATGAACAATTGGTCGCTAAATCTGTGAGTAAATTTGGTGTCAAAATGATGGCTGAAATGAAATAAAATTCGATGACTAAATGGTCGTTAGAATTAAATTATTATCGGTGGCAAATTCAATGGTTAAAGTGAAATAAATTTAAGTGATTAAATTGGTTGTTTGGTCCCAACATTTCTTGGATACCAATTTAACTACTGACAACTTATAAACAATTAGTCGCTAAATCATTGATTAATTCAGTAGCAAAACGGTGGCTAAAATAAAATAAAAATTGATGGCTAAAGTAAAATGAATTTCAATTGCTAAATCGGTTGTAAGAACATTTTATTCATGAAAAATAAATACATTTACAAGAACATACTAAAGTGTGATACTGTGTCTTAACTCTAATTTTTTCCAATAGTACATTATCTCCCACAATTGTCAATGACATATAATTAAGCATATCAATTTTCCTACATATATAAGTCTCATTAAATAAGAGAGACTAGGAATTCAATCTCATCATTTACATTATCTAATATCATAAATTGGTAAAGTCACAATTGAAATTAGAGTTGCTCAACTTGTAGGATAAAAAGAATTACTCTTCTTGTCTTAACAAGTCACCAGGTAAATTGGTCAACAAGTCACTTGGTTAACATGTCATCTATTCACTAAGTCACCAAGTTATCAAGTAGGTTACCAGGTCACTGTGTCACTTGGTAATTAGGTCACCAAGTTACCTAGTCACAAGGTGACTCGGTCACCAAGTCACTAGGTTAACGAGTTATCTGGTCACCTGTTCCTCAAATTACCATATCACCTATTCAATAGGTCACGAAATTGGTCAACAAGTTACCAAGTCACTTGGTTAACAAGTCATAAAATCAACGTGTTACTAAACGTGGTCAACATCTCCCCAGATCACCTGGTCACCTGGTCGACAAGTCACCTGGATAATAGGTCACTAGGTTATTTGGTGATTTGGTCACCAGATCAACATCTCACCTAGTAACTAAGTCAACAAGTCACCAAGTCATTAGCTTACCAGGTCACCTGGTCAACAAGTCATTTGATTACTTGGTCACTTGGTCAACAGGTCACTTAAGTCTTTTAGTGAGTGAACTTGTAATCTTTTATATCACTTTTATTATAAACTATTGTTTAGCCGGAAGTAATTATTTTTCAAATAATACTCAATTTTAGTTATGAGTGATTGTATTTCAAATAATACTCAAATTAGACAAGATTAATATTGTTCCAAACTTAATCAAGAGTAATTGTTTAACAAATAATATCCAATCTTAATCATAAGTGATCGTACTTCAAATAATACTAGATCTTAATCTATAGTTTTTGTATTTCAAACAATACTCAAATTTATTTCTAAAAATGTTTGTAAACATCCTATTTATAAAAAAATTAACTTTTATACCCTATAATGAAAAATCTAATAACATTTATTTTTGTTTACAAAAATTTTCTTAAAAGGAAAGAAAAAAAATGTTGAAGGAACTTATATAAGTTACATATTAAAATAAAGAGACACCAGAAAAAAGAAAAAAAATCCGAAGAAAAAACATTAACCTTGGAAATTTTAAATTATCGATTAATTTCAGAATGGTTTCTCACGTGGAAGTTATATTCTTTATTCTACCGATTGTACCTTTATACCATTATATAAAGGAGATATTTGTTCACTTCTTTTAATATTTTTTTAATTAATTACTAATAAAAATAATAAAATTATATACGAAAATATTTTCCACGTACGAGTTTTGGCTGTTAAGAAATATATATAAATATAAAAGTTGAATTCTTTCTTCCCTTTGTTTGGCTATCTAACTATCCAATGCTTTGCTGAAACTAGTGGAGTTCGATAGATCGGTGTGGGGTTCTAGACAAGAAAGGTTGCAGAGGAAACGTAGAGTCAAAATAGAACAAAGCTACATTCTGCCATTGACGACTAATCATGTCAACTGTTTTCTCCACAGCTGGAACCCTTTCCCTATCCTCTGCTCACAAATTTTCTCATATTTACCCTCTCAAATTTCACCCAAGTGGGTCGCTTCCAATTCTCTCCAAATCCAGGACACAGCCCCTCATTGCCAACTCTTTGCTATCTGATAAGTTTCCCACGGTGGGTGCCCGATCAGTGGGGTCCATTCCACCGTCTCAACTCATTGAAGTCGTTAAAACTGCAGCACAAACTGGCGCTCAGGTTTTCCGATTTCCACTTTTGCATTGTTATTTCACTCTCATTTGTTATTCTCTGCGGTTTCGTTATGCATCGAGTTTGAATTTCACGATAACTGTTTGTGTTTAATTTGTTTCCCTTTTTTAGCTAATTAGGTTTGTAACTTGTAAGAATGTGATGCTGAACAGTCCATCTTGTCATTTAGAGTGTTAAGTGTGGAAGCTTTGCCTTAAGTTGAAGGCTTAATTTAGACATCACATAATCACCTTTGTTATTATTAGCAAAGCGGAGAAAAAGAAGACGGTCTTTGAGGATTATGGAAGTGATATGTGAATAGAGGGGAAAGGTAGAAAGTGACATGGACATTGAAAAGGCTTATGCATTTGTATGACTATGACATTTTATAAATTTGCAATGATATTTTAGGAATTTATGACAACGGCGATGTTACAACAGCTGAACAGCAAAAGCCTTTTACCACTAAGATTAAATTGTAATAATTCAAACATACTAGGGCGTGATTAGGGCATTTAGTAAAGGCACAGATGGAGAAATACCACTAATTTGTGCATTATTGTCGGATGATTGGTTAAAACTAAGCTTACTTAGGTCCTCACAACTTTCAAAGTACTTTGCTATCATAGTAGTAGGGGATATTCCCATGGTCAAATAAGATATTTGATGAAACACATGGGCTAGGTTGCAACATATTTGACATGTTTCCTTAAAATCTTTGCTTGTATAGGAGACCCATGTTTGAACACAACATGAGAAAGCAGGCACACATTGTAGAAAATGTTGAACGATTAAAGATGCATTTTCATTGCTATGAACTTGGACCACATAACTTTAAATGGTTAGTAAACTTGTTTTAAGATAAAATTTACTAAGAAATATTAGTGTGGGCATTCTACTTTATTCTGTCAAGGTAAGTCTTTGCCACTTTTTAGTTTATCATTATACTTATTTCATTTACCTTATCCTAAATAAAATTCTGATAAGACAATTTTATTATGGTTCTTATTTATTCTATATGCTTTGTATTTACTAAGTAGTGATTTTCTTTTGTAAGCAAAATCGAATGATTGGTTAGGGAGCTTTTCTTTCATATCTTAGTTTTAAGATACAAGTCATTTTTAAATACTATTGAATAAAATAGGTAGTATCAAGGTTATCAAATTTGAGAGTTTATCTGAACTCATGGGAGCTTCATAAACTCGATTGATAAACTCGTAAGAATTTACTTAATATAAAAAAATAATTTATACAAATAACATACTAATTCAATATTTTAATAATTCATGAGTTAACACGCAAGTTTGATAACCATGGGTACTATATCTAGAATTTTGTAGATATTGTATCTAGATAGATTGATTATTTTTCTACAAATTTGAAGTGTTTTAGTTAAGTAGAAAGTTTTTTTGATTGTTTTTATAATTAAATAAGGTTTTGGCATGCCACCATCTTAATATGGATATTACACTTTTGTTATTTCCAGGTTGTGATGGAAGCAGTTAATAAACCTCGGAATATTACATATAAAGGATCGTCTGATTTGGTGACCGAGTAAGGTCTCATTGTAACTATAATTGATGTTTATCTTACTATGTTCAAATCAATTTATCGAAACAAACAATGTGCTCTCTCCTCTAGTATCTTGTTGTTCTCATATAGTTGCATAATATAAAGAATTTTGACAATCCTTTGAGTTGCCCAATACTTTTCTTTTGAAGATTTATATAAAAGTTTTTTATTGTTATAATGTTTTTAAACGTGCTTATTGCTATTAACAATTTTCATAATATGCATAAATTGATTCACACAAACAATAAAGAAGTTTATATTATATGAATAATTATTTTAATTGAACTAAAAAATGAGAAATTTGATCTTTAGAAAAACGAATTTAAAAAATTGAAAATAAAATAAATTTAGGGTAAAAGATATTAAGATTTAAAAGAAAATAATTAAAAAAGCAAATCAAAACTAAAAATTAAAATAATAACTGATCCAAACACGTTCCTGGTTTCGTTCGTCGCTGATCTGCAACTTATTTTATAGAACTATTTTTTCTTAACCGAACGAAGGGAAATTGCATAATCTAACGATAATGGACAATAACTCTTGACGACTTCTAGAGAATGATAATGGAACTAACGAGATAACAGAAAATAACTCTTAACTACTTGTTTGCATGTTTTGTTTGTTTCTTTCTCTAACCAAATAAGAGTCGTTTTCTTAACCTTATTTTCACATGCTTTTGAATAACTTTGCAGGACTGATAAAATGAGTGAAGCTGCCATATTAGAAGTGGTGAAAAAGAATTTTGAGGATCATCTTATTCTTGGGGAAGAAGGAGGCATTATAGGAGATACAACATCTGATTATCTCTGGTGCATTGATCCTTTAGGTCTGGGATTTCATTTTACACTTCCTTTCAAACCAATTTTCTAAGGGACCTATGATTTAAAGCACACAAGTGATTATGGTTTAAGTCCTTATAAAGTTTTTATTTGTTTCTAAACCAAAGGAAAGAATGCTATAGCACCTCTATACAAGTTGCAAGCCTAACTAGGTTAGCGCCACAACTCGTATCAATCATATGCAACATTATTAGAAATAATATTAAATGGAAAAGAACTACAAAAGTGGAGGAGCCAAACCAAATCCACTTAGAGAAACGAAGTATAGAAGACCACACCTATCTGAACAAAAGTCAGAAACCATTCAAGTAGGTAGAGTATCCCACCAAGAAAAAATAAAAACATCTCAAGCCATAAGAATACCTATTTCCCTTCTTGAAAATATGAGACATCTGAAATGTATGCTCCTGATGGATCTAAAGCTCCAAAGAACTATCATAAAACGATTTCACATTAAGCAAGGAATTAGTCTCAATCGAAGTAGCTCTCCGTCCTTTTTGCCTAGTAATCAATAGCATGTATAACTCCAGTAAGCTCGGCTTCAAATGTGGATTGTAACTTGTAAAGATTTTGAAACCACCCCTGGCGCCCACCCCCCAATTTCAGCTTTTGAATTTCTAAAGAGGCACCACAAGCTGAGTTTGGTCGATTATCAGAATATACTCCATTAGTACTGCATTTCATCCATCTTGTTTCATGGGGAGTCCAATATTGAATTGAATAATCTTATCTGATTTGCTCGGCATGCAGTAGTTTTGAATTCATTAACGGTAGAATGCATGTTACCTGTTGCAAAAGAACCAGAAAGATTCACAATTGAGTCTGTTGTTCCTCAAACTTAATTCTATACCTAGTATGCTAAATCTCTGCTATAATATTGTAATACCAAAAAGGATAATTATTAGCACTAAATTACTGCAATTTCTATTAAGTTGCATAATTGTCATAATGCTAGTAGTATCTAGCCTTAGGTAAGTAATGCTTTGAAGCCATTTCCACAACCTAGCTACAGATGGACAAGTGAGAAACAAATAATTATAAGTTTCATATGTATTAAAGTAATGAGGACAAAATGATATCACATTAGGGCCACATTCTCTAGCCTGTCAGTTAAATTCTTATGAAATAATTTTATATTTGAAATTAGCTAAAGCAATAGGCCTAAATTTTCCAATTTCATTTGTGCCAAATTCCTTAGGAATTAAAATTGTTGGAGATCTCATATCTACTAAGAGATATGACCTAATTATGATATATAAGTTTATGTAAACCTCACCTTGCAAGCTGATTTTGTGAGGTTGAGGAAGACTTACATTCACTTTCTAAAATGGTATTAAAGTTTGTCTTAGTGAGGTTTGTTAGGTTTATTATGTCACCCGCTATTGAACCACCTATAAATATCTATTTTCATACTCAAGATGTCTAATTCTCAGCGTGAGGGAATGTATTAGAAATCTCATATCGACTGGAGGTATGTCAAATTATATTATATAAATAGGTGTGAATGTCATCTCACAAAAGTTAGACTTAAAGTCCACTTCTTAAAAAAAATGTGATTGGAGGTATAATTAGGAAGGTTTCATTTATCTCTAAAAAGCTGGAAACAGAATTGTATGCATCATGCTGAATGATATCCCAAAAAGTTTGATAAGAAACACCGGAAAAACCAAAGGGAACAGGAGCCCTGTCAGTGGAAAGGTTGAAGACAGCTTGTTTAACTTCAATCTAAGCAGGCTGCTGTGTAAGAATCTGTTATTACGTTTACCAAAATAATGTGGATTAAGTTCCCTACTAGGGATTCAAAAAGTATTCCTTTTTGTAATTTTTAGGAACTAAAAATGAATAAAATTTGCATCTAGTGTCATACTTTTTTGCACCAAAAATAAGTTTAAGCCTTAAATATATTTTTCCTCTTTGAATGATTTTCTCGGACTGCATGTTCCTCATCCATTTCTTTTTCTGCATATTATTTGGATATTTTAATTACAAACTTGGATAAATTTGCAGACGGAACAACAAACTTTGCACATGGTTATCCCAGCTTTGCTGTCTCTGTTGGAGTTCTATATCAAGGGAATCCTGCTGCTGCTGCAGTGGTAATTTAACCATACATTTACTTTTTTTTTGTTATATGCGTAGCTGTTTATGTGAACATGGGGAAAATAAACAAGAACTGCTTCATATAAATCTTCTCTGTATCTCTGTATTGTGATATGTGCCCATACTTAGCATAAATATATTACTGATATTAAATATATTGCAGATTAAGATATAGCTATAATGTGTATTTGGCAAAGGAATAACTGATAGACCACTTAAATACCAGGCTTGACGGGGAACTTGGAAAAGACCAACTAGTTGGTCTGCATTACTTGTGAAGCTTGCGTGCTTTAGCTTGTCCTTGTGTTAGCACTTTTTTCAGAACATGCTTTACTTTTAGTTGACACCTTTTGCTGCCACACTAAAAGTGTTGTGTTAAGGACATGCCTTTTCTTTTTGAAACTTATTTGCTGTTTTAATAGTACCATTTTGAGCATACATTCTTAGATGGTTGGTGCACTATGCCACCATTTCTACAACTCTAAGACGTCTCACATTTTGTAAGACGTTTAATGTTGAAAACGTGTAAGATGAATCTAAGGTTCAAAGTGAATGTATTTTTTGATTCTTCTAATTGGGCGCATCATGTGCCTTCCCTCAGAGTCTGTTCTGGTGTCTAGTTTGTTGTCTTGATCTTGTGTCTCAAAAGTCTTCGTCTAAATAAAGGTGCAGGTCTTGCACTTTGAGCATGTTGAGTCTTAGACTTAAGGACTACATTTTAGCTTTTTGTAGCATCTTGCTGTGAAGACTTTGTTTTGTCTTGACATGTATTTAGCATTTTTGTTCATAATTCAAGGTCTTCGTATAAGCTTTCTAACCAAGCATCTCATGCTAGTTTAGACCATTTCTAATACCTATTTTCATACTCTAAGTTAACGTTAGACACACCAAAACACATAATTAATTGTTATTATCAAAACATGAGTGTTCTAGGCTTGACATTAGGATTAAGACTTGCGTCTTATCATAAAAATACGTCTACACCTTAACATTATTATTACTTTTTATAAAGTTAACTCTTATGAGTTTGAGTGAAGCTTGCTAGTTGAGTTCATGAAAACTCAACAAGTGTAACTAAAATCGAGTTTAACAATCTTGGACAAGAGAAGATCTGCCAACATGATTTATTTATTTATTTTTTCAGGTTGAGTTTGTTGGAGGTCCAATGTGTTGGAATACTCGCCTCTTCTCTGCGACTGCAGGTGAAGAATTTTCCTAATTCCATCGATCCCTTAATAAAAGTTAAGTTTAATAGTTTATTTTTATTAAGAGTAAATAAAAGAGACATAGATAGACTGAAACCTTATGTCTGAATACTGCAGGGTACGGCTAAGGATTATATAGATCTGTAGAAATAAATATACATAAATGGAGGATATACTGTTTCCTCTAAATTAGAAATAATGTGCCTATATTCTATATTTATTACAATATATTTTATTTACTAATTTCCAACATATTTTCAACAGAAAGGGTTATGCTAATTTTTTCAACGATTTTAATTTTTCTGCTGATATAGTTTTCTTCTAGGTGGTGGAGCTTTCTGTAATGGCCAAAGGATCCAAGTGAGTGCAACTAAGAAGGTGATTAATGACAAAATAATATGTTGAACCCGGAAAGCCAACAGCGATCCTGGGTCAACATGATTTCAACCTTTTATGGAACAATCTGAAATACTATTTGTCTGGTGCTTCATGATTGTTGTATAACTAATTTTCTCCCTTTGTTTTAGGTGGAACAATCTCTTCTAGTGACAGGCTTTGGTTATGATCATGATGATGCATGGGCTACTAACATCGACTTATTCAAAGAATTTACGGATGTCAGCAGGGTATTCATCTGAAATCTATTAAATTGCTCCTCATTTCTCTGGCTTCCACTTGAATTTCTTGACTTTAACGTTTAGGGTGTAAGAAGGCTTGGTGCAGCTGCTGTGGACATGTGTCATGTAGCATTGGGAATTGTAGAAGCTTATTGGGAATATCGTCTGAAGCCATGGGATATGGCTGCTGGTGTTTTGGTATGCTTTATTAGTTTTATATCATAGAAAGTTTTCTGAAAAGTTAGTAAGCCTTACATCTTTAAGATTAAATCATGTCTGGGTTTTGCATGGAAAAAGTAATTTTTCTTGAAGAATTACTTCTCTAGTTATTATGACAGGCAATCAAATACTGGTTAAGGAAATATTTTTAAAGAAACTTCAACAAGAACAGGCTCAACATGTATATGTATATATAAGATAATGTGTAAGGTTGTCAAACTCGAGAGTGTCCATGGACATATTCACATTGTATCCCAAAGTTGACAACCAAGGACTAATATTGCACGTTGGGTGTGGCTCCTGCTGGCGAAGCACCATTTTAACATTGTGGTAATTGATTTTGGAACGACCAAGTTGACCACCCTGTCCCAAGATAGACTTTACAATTAAGTTAGTTAAAATCGAGGTCTTATTCAAAATCAAAAAGGGAAGTATAGATTGTAAATCGGAAAGATCTTAATATGAATCGTAAGATCCTACAAAATTTATGAAATTCACATACACACACGTCTTCCATAATCAACTCATCAAATGAACAATCATCAATATTAATTTGAACTAGTTTTCTTGTGTGCTTCTTCTTAGCTAATTTTGAATCAGTCATAACAAAAACAAAATCATGCATTATGCCTAGTCCTTCTCTTTGTGTCGACCTAAACAAATCTGAAGGCAAATGTGATAAGCAAGCAGTAGACTAGTAATTGTAAAGATATATTTTAATTGAGATTAACTTACTATCTCAAAGGAACTCTAATTAAGCTCACATAAGAGAAGGTACATATCAAGCTCAATGCATGAATAACAGATTTTGGGATTTTAGACGTTCATCACCATGAGACTCCCACCAATCTGTTAGGGTCTTTAAATTAATTGACCTAGTGGTCAAGGGACGTCCAAAGTATTTAGCTCATCTATGAAACATCAATTTGAATATCAATCAAAGTTTGTTCATCCTTATCCTTCACCATTCTTGTTAGAGATTCCATTAGCCCTTGTTTCACTTCCAAATAAGCTTTAAATCCAAGACAATAACGCATTTGAGAGTTAAGGAGATAGTATGTTACATGCAAAGGCTTATGAAGTTGCTTGTCTAACCTTTCATCAATGATGTTCCAAAAGGGAAAATAACGAACCAAAATATATTGCATTGAGTCAGTTTCTATTGTCAGTTTCAAAACCAATAAATATAGACAATTAGGTTAGATACCTTTTGATGAATACTTGGATATGACGTGATAAAGGACCAAGGAGGCTTGAGGCTAGTATAGAAATCTTGCATATTTTGTAATTTTTGTATTGGTCCAATATTGGGCCTTGCAGTTGTTTTCTCTGATTCTTTGTAATTAGAGACCTTTTAGACCTTAGCATTTTAAGAGGCTTGTTGGATGGACCTTATTAGTGATTGGGCCTAGGAGTACAAGGTCCATAGTATAAAATATTTTTTGTAGACTCTTGTACTCATAATTGCTCATTTTGGAAGTTAAATCATTTCATGAGTGAGAAATTCTCCCTAGGTTCTCAAATAAAACTTTTAATTCTTATATTGGAATTTCCAATTCAATGTTGCTTATCTTCCTTCACTCTTCGATTTCTTTTGATTGTGGAATCTCAAACTTATCGATTAAGTTAGATTGTGGTTTCTTCATCTTTGATCTCTTCCACATTTTCTATTTTCTTTATCCTTTGGTGGAAACTATAAAAAGCAATCCTACTCGAGGTTAGTGAGTCATCATTTGATATCAAGAGCTTTGGTCTTAAGTCTTCAAGACATAAGTAACTAGTTTGTGGTTTTCCTTTTGTTCTTAATTGTCTTGTTTTCATCGATGGCTTTGAACCTTTTTTTCTCTCTACTTGTGCCAGGATTAGCATTGTCTTTGATTGGTTCAAATCATTTGCTTATCTTGAATCAGTCTGTGTGTTGTTTAAACTTTATACATGTTTTCACTTGTGTTCTTTTATTCTAATTTGATTTGGTCAAGCACTTAGGAATTTGCTTTTGGTAGTTTTAAATCTTCATAATTTGTCTACAGTCATTAGTTCCTTTACATGTTCCTAATTCCGTTAGAAATAGTCCTAAAAATTTTGTTATCTTTTCTCACATCCAAACCATAAAACCAAGACATATAGGTGCTTGTTCATCATATTTGAGTTCACAATTTGCGATCATTAGCAAGTTTCTAGAATTTGGTTCCTATTTGTTTTGTTGTGTGTCGAGATATATACATTTAATTTTGATAAACATTGTTGAATCATTTTGCTTGGAACATGAAAAAACACAATTGCTTATTCATTTTGGAATTGAATTACTAAAACAATTTCAATTGCTTCTTGACTAACAATTGAGAAAAACAAAGCATAGTCCCACCAACAAAAGAAAGAAAAACAAATAAAAGAAGGAAAAGTAATAGAAAGAGTCGAGACACTTAAGATGCAAAGAAAAGAAAAACAAGCAAATAAAAGCAAAACAATACTCTTTGATATGAACCTTCACACTTGGCTTAACATCGTATCTAGTGGCAAGCATCTTAGCATTTAAAATTTGTTTAATTTCAAATTGAATTTGCAATTTGTATTGTGTTTTGTCCTTTAATTCAACTTGCACTTTCTTTTGTTAATCAAGTCTAGAACCATTCCTTAGGACTTCATTCCGTGTGCTAGTATCTAAAATTTGCCTTTTAAGTCTAGTTTGTTGTTTTCTTGGAATTCTTTGAAGTATTGTCATCATCTCTCTTCTCTTTGAAGTTAATAAATTCCAATTGAGCTTTTCTTGACTTTTCATTCTTCATATTCTTGAGTGGAAGTGATTTGGTTAACTAATGTTTCTTTTGAGAACTCACCTCTTTCTAAGGTAGCATATCTAAGGAGTTGAGGAAGCTTAGGTGGAACAACTCCTTTGTTGACATCAAGAGACAAGAGAAGACACCAAAAAGAGTGAAAACACTTGAGAGAAAGGCAAAGAATCATTGTTGGACCACTTTTACAAAAAAATAGAAAACATACATGATTTCTATCTTTGCCTCAAGCCTCCTTCTTTAATCATGTCCTACCCATGTATTCATCACCTTTTTTGACAATATCTAAAGCCTTTTGTATCTTCTCCTTAGCTTTGTCCATTGCTTCATAATGAACCTCATGGCTAGATTTTGATTCAAATCAACCACTCGAAGAACTTATTGCACTCTTTAAACAAATTCATGTGTTTTGTATATTTTTTATCTATAAATACATAACCCTACGTGTTCATTATACACAAGGTGATTGACCCTATATCTCTCTTTACTTTATTTTCACACCTTTCTTAAACGTGGTATTGATGGTGGCTTGTTTGCTAACTACTCTCTTCGAGCATAAGAATCACACAGAATGAAAGGAGTTAGCACCTGTATTCAAGTTATAGGATTAACTAAATTATGTTTCCTTCATCTCCCTTTTTAAGTATATAAAATTTTATTTACTAATAATATCTTCAATAAATTCAGTTTTATCATTCCAGTTTCTTAACAGAATCATTTAATTATGAGAATATTGTGTACTAAGTTTTGTTCCATTCACCTGTAGATGGTTGAGGAAGCTGGGGGCACAGTTTCTCGGATGGATGGAGGAAAATTTTGTGTTTTTGATAGATCGGTTTTGGTTTCAAATGGCCTGCTCCATACGGAGGTTAGTCTTTTCTGATTCTGCTTTATTGGAGACAAATTATGCTGCACCTTTTGGATAGGATGAAGAGGTTGTCCTTACACATTAAGAGCTCTAACAAGTTTCATCACCATTTAAAGACAAATCAAATGTTTTTATTTTCATGTTATTTTCCCATCTCTGTGCATGGTTTATCAAATGTTGGCTTAAAGGGACAGAACTTAGTGCTGCGAAAGGTTCCTTATATACAGCCCTTATCGTATCTCATAGTGCAAGATAGGTCTTTGCCCACAAACAAAGGGTATAAGAAAAGAACATATTCAACTATCGATCAACTCTGTCAAACAATTAGCACCATTTGGCTAAAACAACGTGTTATATTCATAATTCACTAATCACATTTAAAATTAATGGAGGAAGTTAGTATTTTAATACCACTTCCGTCATCCAATTAGGTGAGGTTCGTCATGATGCCATTGGGCTTAGTTGAAATTCAAATTCTCAAGGATATTTGTTTAGCAAGGAATCCCTTTTTTGAGTTTCAAGAGAGACAGGCTTATATCTGAATAAGCTGAAATATAACTGAATTGATTGTGATTGTAAAGTTCGTTACAAAAGAGGTGAGTCACCAATCTATTTATAGATGACTCAAACTGAGAGTTGACCAGCTAACTTATTAGGCCCACATATTAACTTGTATCAAAAGGAGTACCTAGATATATATCTATAATAGTAGCGGAGGGGGAAGTTCAAACTTACAAGACACCCTACTTTGACATATACAAATACTCTTACATCATTCTTCCCGGCTTGGAAAAAGGTCGTATTCACCCATGGGGCTATCAAGGCGTTGACTTACAAGATTCTAGCAAACACCATAGAGGTGTTGAGTATCATTTGGTCTATAGTAATCAGTCCTGCTCCAAAGCCCGTCATGGGCACAAAAGATTTGCAGTAGGAAAGGATGAATAATTGACTCAAGAACACTACAAACTTAGGCATTAACTTTCGATGACGATCTTTTTCATTAATTGATGATGCTGTCTAGGTGAGATGATCAATATATTCATGTCCCTTAAGCCAAAGATTGATACCGGTACATTTGACAAGAACTATAACTAGTAAGAGCTTGTAACTAACTGAATAAGTAAAGCTAACAGCTCATACAAATTGATCTAAGATTTAGGCATCCCATAATATTCAAGTACCTCTAGTTTCACAATTATTAGTTTTCTCCTCTTATTTTTTATTTTGTTTGCATAGAACATAAATAACTAGAATGAAGTGAACGAATTTTTTAGACTTCTGCTAACGCAAATGAAAATACAATTTTTTGTGCATGCCGCGCAGCTTCTGGACAGAATTGGACCTGCAACAGAGAAATTAAAAAACAAGGGAATTGATTTTTCATTGTGGTATAAACCGGAGAACTACAGGGCAGATGTTTAAGGCACCAATAATTGCTTTTGTTCACGGGAACCGCCACAGACTTTTGTTCTCTGTATTTTGCGTAAAATCCAAAATACAGTAAATTTGTACCATAACATCCATTTATCTTGTGGTAATAAAGATGATCATTAGGGACGGCTGTTGTTGCTTCCGCTACTGTTACGTTTCAAGCTTACTTTTACGTCTTCTTCTTTATTACTGGTATACAAAGTCCTATCATGCGTTTATGTTCAACTTTACTACTCCATTATATTATAAATATACAAATATTATTCTCTTTATCAAACACTCTACTACTTACAAAAAATAAAATATTTACAGGTGAGAGAAAACTGTTCACTATTAAATCGTTGAACCCTCTAAAACATAATGGAAAAGAAAAAGAAGTGCAATTTCAAAAAATAAACCCTACTCTGTCAAAATTGAAAAGAAAAGCTGGCATGCATAATTACGATAGACCTATGTGAGAAATAAACAAAAATGACGTTTGCTATAATAAAATGAAAGAGAGGAACAGTGTGAGAGTAATTTGTGTTGAACATTAATTTTCAAACAATAATCAACATTGAGTCGTTTAAAATTGCAAAGAGAGAGAGGTGAATATATATATATATGAAAACTCGGAGATAAAAATTATGATTAAAGTAATGTTGTGTTATGTTATACTTTTAATGTTACAAATTTATTTATGCTCCCACTACTCAAAATTGTTGGATAAAAGTATTATGTACCTTATTCAATATCTATATTTAAAAAAACAATAATAATATACTGGTCCAATACTAGATAAATATTACGAAAAGCTATGACATGTCTATCTGACTTTTTTAGAAAGACGTTATTCTTTTTTGCTGAATAAAGTTTGTGAATTTTTTTTTATAAATTTTTGTATTTTAGTTAGAGTAGTAGTGTTTCAAAAATATACGGATTGTTTAGTCAGAAATAATTGTATTGAATATAATATTTAGAGTTGTTAGTTAAGGGTAAATGAGTATTCAAAAATCACTATAAAATATAAATGTAAATCCTTTCTTTTTCTTAAGCTCGATTATATTACATGGTATTAAATGAGAGTTTCTATAAGTTAAAATTTTGACACATCATCTCTCAAGTTAAAGCTTGCATGGTTTGCATATCATTAAATTTGCGAAAATTAACCAATATATATATATGAAGTGTTTTTACGAAAATATTGAATAAAAACTATAAATTAAGACCATTAAAATTATGTAAATCCTTTCTTTTTCTCAAACTCAATTATATTACATGTTATTAAATCTAAAATAACACGAGAATTAGAATTTCTATAAGCTAAGATTTTTAAAAGATTTTGACACATCATCTCTCAAGTTCAAGCTTGCATAGTTTGCATATCATTAAATTCAACTTTGGAAAAAATTTCAAAAAAATTTAATAAATAATTTAACTCTATTTTTACAAAAATATTGAATAAAAACTATAAATTAAAACTATTAAAATTATGGGACTGCAACTTGCATATTGTTTGAAATTTGGTAATATTTCTTTAAATTTATAAAAACTTTAAGAAGATTTTAATCGTAGTTGAAAGTTATAAAAATGGCTAGTATAAATAAATAAAAGAAAACTCATGAGTTAATGTATTTAAATATATTAGAGGTAATTTTGTTTATCATGCATTCTGCACCGTTATTCTTTTATGTAAAAAAAAGGTGTTATTGATAGGATTGGAAGCAGGTATATATTCACGCGTCCTTAACTATGAGGGATCGTCTTTTAAAAAGTTGATGCCATTTTCTTTCTTGTGTTCAACTTGTTCTATTATTCCTTCCTTTTTCTTATCGAATTCAGCTTTATTCTTCTTGCCCTGAATTTCTATTATTAATTTATTCTGTTTCTCTTCCTTGTTATCTATATAAATCCCTCACTTCTTCTTTGGTGATAGAAAGTAAACACAGAGAAAGAAAGAAAAGAGGAGAAAGATAAATTTTTTTGCAGATTTTATAGAATGCCTTTCAAGAAGCCTCATTACACCTCTGACAAGAGCGGCTTAAAAGAGGCAAGTACATATATTTCTTCTACATAGTTACACATCCACACACATATATATAATAATTTATTCCATGCGTTAAATAACCTTAGTTATAGTTTACAGAATTGATATTTATTTAGGGAATTTTGGGTAATTTCATTTACTTTGAAATTTTGTACTTAAGATCTCTATAAAGTTATACATTATTTTTAATTGTGACCTTGATTACATTTTGTTTAGATTTTGTAAATTACAGGAAGCTAATTAAAAAAATTACAAAGGTTTAGAAACCTACTAAATTATTGAACTAGCAACTTATTCCTTTAACTATTTAAACTTTTTAATTAGATCCACAACCCAATGAAACATTTAATAAAAAAACAGGTGGAAAGAACCTTTTTTCTAAATAATTTATAATCTTAAAGACTTATAAACGTTTTGATATAGAAATATATTTAAAAATAAATAAATGATTTAGAGTTGTACTCATTAACCCTATTTTACATTACTTTTAGATAGAAATTAAGTTTCTTTTCTTCTACTCTGATATGATAATACGTTTAAATACTTTGTTACTCATAATCAGACTTTTGTTATGTTTGGAAACATATTAATTAGAAATATCATGTTGATTTAAAATAGTATATAAGTTATAAATTTTACTTTAAAAGCGGATTATGTGAAGATGAACTTGATTTAACTTCATCTCTTTAGAGTTATTTATTAGATCTATTATATCATTTATTATTAAATTATTGTTAAATCATTTATAAATATTTAGTTTTATGTTTATAAATTAAAATTAATTTATACCTAAATTTATTTATAGAAATTTTCTTATACCAATGTTTTCAAAATCAATTCCTTTATGTAGTTTAATTATTTTTATAACTGTATTATTATCAAGGAATGTTTATCAACTATATCAATAACTGATCTTCCTTCAGAAATCTCTCTAATTCTCTTCTGTAAAATTTTCTTTTCGAAAACTTTTTTTATTTACAAAACTATTTTTAGGTTACATAAAAACTTGTTTAATATTTTTCCTTTATTTTTATCTCCTAAAATTTTCTAGCGATAAATTACTCAGAGAGGTTCTGTTTTATTTTTCTTTGAGCTACAAAGTAATCATCATATTGTTATTTTATTTTATATTTTAATATAAATATTTTTATACAAGGAATTTATGTATAAAAAATAGATTAATTTTTTTCTCATAAACGAAAAAAAAAAAAAACAAGCACTTATTTAATATATTATATTACGGGTGCATATAACAAGAGTTGACTCGAATAATGAAGTTTCACGAATAAAAAAAAATAAAAAGTTTAATACAAGAGTTGTAATTTCGTTAATTTTATTTAAATTCTATCAATAAAATAATTGAGATAATTGAGATAATTGAATATGTGTTTAATTTTTTATTTTCACATATAAAAAATTAATGTTAATATGCAATTAATATTAAAAAATAATTAAAATTTTTAAATTTACGAAATTAAAAATAAAATATTAAAATTAATTACATATTAATATTAGTTTTATCTGATTACTAAATATAAAACTTTAATTACTAGTGTTGTAATTTGATTTTTATTATACTATAAACAAAATATATTAACCTTTATTATATTGAATCATCACGCGATTAAAACAAATCCCTATTATCCCTTATGTGCAGGAAGGGGACAAGTTCGAGATACTTCCTAGAGGACTCAACATTGTATGGGGAAACGATTCTCGGTACTGGAAAATACAAGAGTGAGTCTCGTCATCTCCAATCAAATTATTATATTTCTTTCAATATTTTTCTTTTCTATATTATTTTTTCACTTCATTTATATTTTCAATTCGACCATCTTTTGTCACAAATTTGTTAACCTCCCATTAATTCTTCCCAGAAGATTCAAGTTACACTCATTCTTCTAACGAGCAATACGGTAAAAATGAATGTGTTACCAAATTATACTTTTACTCTAATTTAAAAAATATTAGTTATAATTTACTATTTTAATCTTTTTAAGTCAATTGAAATAATATTGTTAGACTACATCATTTTATATTTGAAGTAGGATGATATTACCTATTTGTATTAAAAATGAATTTTAATCTAATTTGATTTTATAAAACATTTAAAGTTTATATATATATATATATATATATATATATAAAAGATTTTTAATATATTTTTTTTTCTTAATTTGAGTTTGAAATTTATATATAAAGTGAAGTTTATATCTATTTATATATGAGATCTATAACATACTTTTTTTTTTAATCTTCTTAATTCGAGTGTAAAATTTATATTTAAAGTAAAGTTTGTATCTAGTTAAATATAAGATCTCTAACACACTTTTTCTTCTCAATTCGAGTGTGAAACTTATATATAAAGATAATTCGATAGATTTAATAATTTTGTTGAAATAAACTATAATACTATATTAAAAGTAGATTTTAAGTGTAATTCAACCTTACAAAATATTTAAAATTTGTATTTATTTATAAATTATTAAAATGTTTTTATCATATGAAATTTCTCACAATTTGTGATTGAATCTTATCAAATTTCTCACAATTTACGATGAATCTTTTTATCGCTATGATGAATTACTAACATATTATGTTTAAAATTAACGAGGTGAAGGTATCTTAATAACCTGAAAAAGATAATGTAATATGTGTTTGTTTGAGAGAAAGTAATGATTTCAGGACGGGTCCGGCGGAGCTGCTACAAGTTTCATGGTTGGAAGTGTCTGGTGTGGTGACTATAAAAAATCCAAAGACATATAAGGTTTCATTTGAGGTGACAGTGAAAGATGATGCGTTCGGATGGCAGGGAACGGATGTGCTAGTGATGGCTAAAATTGGTAAAAAGGGAAAATATAAGTTTAAAGTGAATAGTCTAACACCTGGGCAGCAGAACATCATTATTCCCCAAGATCCCCTTGAGCTTACTGTGCAGAACGCCCAATCGGAACTTCATTTTGGACTCTATGAAGTCTGGAGCGGAAAATGGAAGGGAGGCCTTGAAATTCTCAGAGCTATCGTAGAACCCAAGTAACCCTACTATTCTCTCAGAATCTATGGAAGATTATACAAATAAATATTTACTCTCATTGCATACGTTTCTGTAATAATTATCTGTATACGCTTTTAGAATAACTTTATACCTGTATTTGTGATTCAATCAGCTCTATTTTTTATGCCCATGAAATCTTATAAATCTTTGTGAGAATATAGATGGTAAGAGATTATTGATGAATCTACTTGTGGCGATGAAATTGTATAAATCTTTGTGAGAATATATATGGTAAAGGATTATTGATAGCGAGGAAATGGAGTTTGACACTAAAGGTTACGTTATTAAGATAAAAATCAACAATGTAAAAGAAACTTGTTAAAATGCAGTAGACTTAAATTTAATTAATTTTACAAAATTGATTTATTAGATAAAATTTTAAACTCATTCATAAATTATTGAAAAATTTTACTTTTAATGAATATAGAATATTTAATATAATATATTTTTATAAATTTAATTGACAGAAAAAACATTAATTTTGATTGTTGAAAATCAAAGGATAAATATACGAAGAGATTGACAATCTTTTATAACGAGCATGTCACTATTTTAAAAGAGAAAATATATTTTTTAAATGTTTAGAAATGTTAGAAAATACACCTACAAACATAAGATTTCTTAAAATCTTTTCTTTTTCAATAAAAATTTCTTAAAGGAAAAAATAAAACAAGTATCCTTTAAAAAATGTTTGAAAAGAACAAGTCAATTTTCATTCAATTAAGATATATATCATTAGAGGTAAAAAGTTTTATATATACATGCATAACTCTAACAAAAGATATATGGACTAAAAAAAGCCCAAAAATCAGATGTACAAACTAATATAGAAGCTCTCAATATACATTAAAAGTGGCATGTTCTATGTGATGTGTAACTTAAAACTCTAATCTCTTCTTATATATTTTTTTTAACTATTTTTTGAAGTTTAAATTAAGGTTCAATTAAGATCAAAAAATAATTCACTCATGTCTCTACAGAAAAACTATAAGTACAAGAAAAAAAATAAACATATATAATTTATACGAGATTAAAGAAAAAAGACAAAAATCTTAGCATTTTGCTCTTAAAAATAAATAAAATTTTTATCATTAATGTTTCATTTTTTTCTATTATCTTAGTTTTGCGACTAAATAATTTTTATCACATCTTTCCTCTTCAAAAAATTTGTCTTCTTCTATTTGTCTAGTAACTTTCGAATTATCTTTCCTTTGATAACTATTAAAGAGTCTAGAGTTTTTTTAAATAATTTAATCATTCAACACATATGATAACAATAAATATGAGTGAGTGTATGTTTATATTTAGTGATATTTGTACCTGTTGTAGTAATATTTACACGTCTATACTTACCAAGCATATGTACAATAAAATCTAGATGGACTGTGGACCAAATAAAATTTTATTCGTTGTTATTTTATTAAATTAATTCTACTTAAAAGCAAAAAAAAAGATTAAAATTAGAATACGTGAATATAGTAAATATCTTAAAATTTTTTATAATTTTTTTAATAGATTTTGGTTCTTAAATTAATTAAATCATTTTTATGCAAACAAATATTTATAATATAAAACTGTATTGGAACAAATTACTTTTTTATTTTCAAATTTAATACAGCAATAAAACCTTCAACGTAAAATATTTGAATAGTTATTTTAACACGTTGACAATAATTGAATAACCTTTCCTTAAGCAAATCAATTTCAGAATATTTAACATAGCCATCACACAAAAGCAGTGTCAATGACGATAAACTTGAAGCAAGGTCTAAGAAATTGTTCAACGTGAATACAGTTAGTATTTTGGCACAAGTTGTTTCCAAAAACAATTATAGCCTGAACAAAAAAAATTATATAACTTTATTGATCCATCTGTAATTAATTTCGAATTGTTTCTGTAAAATAATCAGTGCAAATGATGTGTAAAACCGTATTCAGCTCAATTTGTTTGCAAAAGAAATTTTTAATACAAACAAAATAGTAGATTATTAATCAGCTGCAATATTTAATTTAACAAAAGCAAGATGCACAAGAGTTTCCCAAAATGAGTTGTTCAGTATGAATAACAATAAAATTCCAGCTGTAATATACTTGATTCAAAATTAAATTGTTTCCTAAAGAAAAAAAAAAAAACAAATCAGCGTGAAATAAGCAAGCTATTAGCTGAAATTTATTTGAACAAGATTAAAATTTATTCAAAATAATTATAAAATAAATTATTTATGTAAATATGCCAATCAAAGAATAAAATAATTTCGCTATGCATCGGAAAGACGTTTACAGTAAAATAGACCTGCAGTTTAAAACCAAATTGAGTTTATTCAAAATTTAATTTGTTTTCGACATATATTATAAATGTTTGATTGGATAAAAATGATTTAATTATTTAAGAATAAAAAAAATTACATTGATATTTCAAAAAAAAAACAAAATTTAAAACAGTTTAAAAATATTTACTTATTTTAATTTTCGTCTTTTTTTAAAAAATTTAAATAAAATTAATTTAATAAAATAACAGTTAATAAAAATGAATCTAGGTCTGCAGTGTAGATTTTACTGTACGTATTTTTTTTTATTTTTTTTTATGATTAGAGATATGTGATATCATCATTCTCTAATCATCAAACTCTTGGTATCTAAATTTTTTAATAGTTTTCTTAAAACAAATAAAAAAAATACCCTTGTTTTTATATAGAATTTAATTCTTAGTTTTAGAACTTACACTATATCATATCAATATATTTCAACACTTTTCTTATATTAAATTTGGATAAAAATCTTAACTAAGACATTTATTTAAATGCTCTAACATAATAAACTGTATTGTAGCTTAAAAAATCACAAAATTTTAAATCTATTTTAATTTCACAAAATAAAATCATAAAATAAATTTTACATCTACTTATGCCTATTATAGTTTATTTACATTTTAAAATCTGTTTGGATGAAACTAGTAGCAAGAGAAAGTATAAAAAATAATAATTTATATTAAAGTTAACTTTTGCAAAAATTAACTGTAAGAAAAATTCTCTAATTTATGTATAGATCAATTTTCATTTATAAATAAATGAATTTACTTTTTATAATTATTTTCTAGAAGTTCTTATTCAATGGAGGAGGATCTCCAACACCCCATGAATAATGATGTATCGATTTGTATTAGTGAAAGGTAACCATTTTTAGGAAAAGTGTTAGCGCATGTTATGTGTTTGGAATTGAATTGAACATGAATCTGTTATTCCCTTTACTCTGCTTTTTGTTGCATGGGAAGTGAAATCATTTTTCTTTTTCTCAATTTTTATTTGGAAAGTTCCTTTTATATTTTTCTACGTGATACACCTAGTTTATGAAGGCGAAAATAATATTTTAATATTTTTAAAATTTTAATCATTATTATAAAAATCAGTTTTGATGTTAACCCAACCCCTCTCCTTTTCTGAACAGGCGTGACCTGACCCCCCGAGCCCCCCCAAGCACTACACAAACCATAATTAAAAGGGAAAAACATAACCACCCAATGCATAAAACACAATACCAATTTAACCTTTTCAATTTGTCAGAGTGAGAGAGAGAAAAATGAGAAAGTTACTCTCTCCTTTCTTTGCTCCTCCTACTACACCACCAAAACCATGCCATTACAGGCAAGACCTAAACTTTCACACACATCGCACCAAAACCTAGGCACAATCAACCACCTCGCTCCTCTCAAAACTCGCTCTTTTTCCTTTCTCTCATTTCCACCTCCTTCACCATGCCCAGGCCCGGCCCACGACCCTACGAGTGCATGAGGAAAGCCTGGCACACCGACCGCCACCAACCCATCCGAGGTTCCATCATTCGACAAATATTCAGGTTTTTTTCCCTCCTTTTCTTCAATGCTCTCTTCCTTCCCTCCGATTACTAACCGCACCCCACCTGTTTGATTAGGGTCGCCACCGAGTTTCACTCTCCCTCTACCAAGAACAACAAGGAGTGGCAGGAGAAGCTCCCCGTGGTTGTTCTCCGAGCTGAAGAAATCATCTATTCCAAAGCCAATTCCGAGGTTGTTCTCTCTGTTTCAACCAAATGCATGTCGCTCTTTCTCAGATCCTTTTCCTTAATTTTCGTTTCATTTGCTTAGGCAGAGTACCTGGACCCCGCCACGCTTCTCGACCGCCTCAACGACGCCATTAACACTATCATTCGCAGAGAAGAAACCGAGGAGACCGGTCAGCATCTGCCACCATGTATCGAAGGTAATTTTCATCTCAATTCACATTTCCCTTTTGTGTCATTTCGGAATTATAAAATGTGAGTTTTTTTTTTTTTTTTTTTTTTTTGTTAGCTGCACTTAACCTTGGTTGCAAGCCTGTGAGAACATCGAGAAGTGATAGGCACAATAACCCCAGGACTTATCTTGCATCTAGGAATCAACAACACCCTTGTTCTGTTTCTCCCGAGACTGTTCTTGGCAATGGTTTAAACTTTCTTCCAGTGTCGGATTCTAGCCAGCAGACCAGCCTAAATAGCTGCTCTTTGTTAAACAACTTTGCTGCTGTTCACCATCACCAACCCTTGGCAGTGGAAACTAACCCCTCGTTGAACTTGGGTTCGGTTTTCCCATTATGTTATGGTGTTGAAAACCAAGAGCCTCGAGTGCGGATCAACAACCTAGGGAACGGTTACTCTGATACAATCTTTGTTGGCAGACCCGTTATTAGTCCAGCCTTGGAGCCGTCTAGAACGGATCCATTGGAGAAGTTCTCCTGTGGTAGAGTTCATTATTCTCCGAACGGAATTGTGAAAGAAACTGCTGTGAGTGTTGCCGAGGAGTCGCGAGCTGGGGAATGTGATTTGTCCTTGAGGTTGGGTGTATGTTTGCAGACTAACAAAACACGCTCGGCATGTGAATTAGAAGATGTCAGGCTAAGAGTTTCTCAGGAGGCTGGTAAATTTGGCCATTCATTTCGACAGATCAATGAAGGTTACTGTTTTTACCCCAGAGGAACTGGTTATGGGGCCATTTAGTGCATATTTTCGGAACAAGCTTCATTTGGGGAGCGTAATTGTTTTTTTAGTTTCCTTGAGAAACTAACAAAAGTGATTATTTCTTCAAAAGAAGTTATACCAAATATGCATTTATGCCATGATGGTGTGGGTGATCAGAGCAGGGGGCAACTTTTCAGAAGGGCATTGCCCTTCTAGATAGCTACGACGATGGGCAATTTTGCGGCCAATGACAGTTCGGTGGTCCAATCTGTTTACTGGTAGAATTACTGGGTCAGGTTTGTTGTTTGTCTTTCTTGTTGTAGCATATATGATTTGGCAATTCTAGTTGATCCATGATGTTTCATCCTCTCACGTGGATTCTCTGTTTGTAGCTCTGCATGTAAAAAATTAGGTGGTGAAATTGATTTTCTCTATCATTGCTGCAAAATTGATCTGTATATGAACATTAGCTTGCTTTGTTTTGTATCTACTTGGTTCAGAAATGATCAAATTAGAGAAAAGAAAAAGAAACAAGTGTCTTAATGAATGTTTAAATGCTCCAACTTAATGTGCTGTCTGGTTGAACTAAAAAATGGTGGGGCAAACATATGACAGATGTACTATATATTTCTGCTATCTGAAGCTCTTTTAAATTCATATGGTCACGAGTTAAATCTGCTAACTGGAATCACTTTTCAGTTACGATTAGCTCCCTTAACCCAAGTCTTTGCTTTGCAGAATTATGATCAACCGAGAAAGAGGCCATAAGGTGCATTTTCCGTTATAATCAGTAAATTACAAATGTAAAATAAATAAATAAAAAAAATCATTTTTGTAGTACTTAACAGGACTTAATTAGATGTATGGCAACATAGAACTGGTGTTTTAAGAGATTCAATATTCTTACGCTTGATCTCATGAACACTGAGAATAAAGTTTGAAGTCGATCAATCTGTCGTGTTAGTAGAAGCGTGAGTTTCTATGTCATAAAAGGATAAATATCTGAGACCTCATTATTGATGCATTTCAAATTTTCTACTGTGCCCGATAAGACGCAGGGCTTTTGATCATGAAACTCTATTTAAGAATGAACAATGGCAGTTGTGGAAGCAGAGTTTGATTCCTACGTGGAATTCAACTCCTGCCTCTACGGTAATAGGCCTGTAAGAGTGCAGGCGCTTACTTAAACCATTTTAAAAATTGGTTAAAGCAAATGATTAAACTTATATAAAGTTCTATATGTGTTGTTTGCATTGATTTGTAATTTAATTATAACCGGAGGTTCTTAAGATTATAGTCTCAAACGTGTAACGATCATTCTGATGTAATAAAGCAGATTGAATCTGATGGATTTGTTCACTTAACATGCCAAAAATGAAGTGAGTTTGTTTTTAACCCACTAATTCATTTTGTATTGCCTATGAACATGGCATGTTGAAGTTGGGACAAGATTGATTTACTCGTTGGTTTTGGTTGTCCTAGCTAACTAATGCTTTATGTATATATAAATAAATTATATTCTTATATTAGTGAAAATGAATAATATGTATATGTAAAGAGGAAAGTGAGTAAAACATGTTAGAAAATAATTAGTGTTTTTTAAAATATTTTTCCACAAGTTAACATTTTTATTCAACCCTATATCTGTGAGCAAGTTAACTCATCACGTGTTGCTTTAGGTTGGTTTGTTTGTCGTATGTAAGGGAGAGTGATAAAAATGGACATTTTTCTTTGAATGCAACACTATTGTGCCAACCATTGCCACAGTGCCATACTTACATTATAATTCCCACAAAACCACACTTTGTGCACATACATGGCGACTTCCCTGTAGAGTTTTCTTTTTTCACATAGAGAAGTTGGGTCCTCCCAGCTGCACTTCTTAATAGATTATTTTTCTAGCTATTTATTTATTTTTTTTAATTTTAAAGTATCTATGAGTGAGTGTTTAATATACACACCAATCTTAAAATATTTACTTGTTTTTTAGGCGATTAATGTCCATACCAAACTTAAAACTTTTTATTTTGTTCATTGTGACTAATCGCTCTCTCAATCTTGAGCTATGAGTTATAATTGTTTTTTTTTTCACGTGTTTGGGTTCTGAAAGAACAACAAAAATTTTCACTATTGGAGTTACAAGTATAAAGAAAATCCAAGGTGACCTTTTCGGCTTGTAGCTCATAAAAAGCAAGAAGACCTTGATAATATTCTCTGTATCCTATAATTGCAAGAATTAAACAATGCCAAATGTATTTGTATTGCTTGAAAAAAAACCATTTATATTTAGATCTTTTAACTCACGTAGTTAAGCTTCTATAATTCAACTAATTAAGCTATATTAGTCAATACGTAATAAACAAATGCAACAATAAAATAGTTTCCTCCCATAATTAACACAAGAATTGTGTTTTCACCAAAAATCAAAGAACTTTTTATAGCCTATGTCGGAGTTCAGAAAAGAAAATAACAAAAAATACAAGGAAAGAAAAGTATACAAAAAATAAATACAAATCAAAGAAAAGATAGAAAATAAATACAAATCAAAGAAATACATAATAATACAAATAAAGAAAATTCACATAAAATGAAAAATATAAAATTGAAATAAATAAAATTAAGATGAAATAAGAAAAACTTTATCTCAAGATAAGGTTTAAATTCGTCTTTATCTAAAGTCTCAAATTCCTCCTCAAATCTATCCTTCCCATCAATGCTTCTTTGATGTCATTGGTTAAGTTTTCAACTTACAATACTTTTTCATGTTAAACCTTATAAGTTATAATGGTTAAGTGAAAAATGTGAGATTGATGTGAGTGAATAACTACTTATATTCTTTTTTCATTGATAAAGTGATAATGTTTTATGTGATATTGTACTTATGAAATTAAGTCATTTGTTATTAAGAAGACTATAACAATGTGATATAAATAACTTTTTAATGTACATGAGACATAAGATCACATTAAAACCTTTATCTCCTAAAGAAGTTGATAAAAATTAAATTGTGATGAAGTTAGAGAGATAGAAAGAAACAAAAGAGGTAGAATCAAGAGAAGATAATTTCACTATCAAGAAAGTAACTTTCATATTATCCAAGAAGGTACTCACCCTAAGACAATCTATAGATCGTTCGGTTCCTAAATATTTAGATTTGTTTATTATTCCTTTTTTCTTAGATATTACAAAAAGCAGAAGTTTGTTAGATATAAAACTTCTAAAATAGGAATCAAAGTTCCTCATGGACTTCTTAATCTCTCAATGACCCAACTTATACAAGGGATGAAAGAATTTCAACAATCTTATATTATTCAAAAGAAGAAGAAACCTCCGTTACTCGAATATTATTTAAACTATATACATATAGAAATATGTGACATAGGACATTCTTCTATAATTAACATGTCATGCATACACATAACTGTAAATATTATCATTTTATGCATGTTCTACAAAAAAAAAAAAAAAAAAATTTTTTT
>Ga0209700_100870_pt1 | contig 60863 bp, 22 predicted proteins | sample SiratroredBW_FD_187528 | JGI IMG/M metagenome (GOLD analysis project Ga0209700, IMG submission 187528) | Root nodule microbial communities of legume samples collected from California, USA - Siratro red BW (SPAdes) (version 2) | ecosystem: Host-associated > Plants > Roots > Nodule | place: USA...
ATAATAATAATAATAATAATAATAATAATAATAATAATAATAATAATAATAATAATAATAATAATAATAATAATAATAATAATAATAATAATAATACATCCTTTTCATATTTTTTAAAATAATTTATATAAATTTATTAAATAAAAAATAAAGAAGTGAATGTTCTTAGCGTAATAATTGAGAGAACAAAAATGAAAATAATTTATAAAAAATATTATATTCAAAGAAAGAAAAATGTTATACATTTTATTAATTACTTAATAAAACATGTCATATGATTTATTTAGCCATTGCTTTTATGATACCCATTAGCAATTATATATGTGTATATAATATTTTATAATAAATTATTGGTTGGAGTGATATTATAGTCATTCTGATTAAGAGAAGTCTCAAATTTGAGTCTTATAAATAAAATAAAACATAATTAAGAGAAATAAATTTATTAATGGTGATTGACTAAATTTCTCTATAAAAATTAATTTATCAACAAGAATTGATGGATATTTTATATTTATAGAATATTATAAAAAAATGTATATATAACATCATAAAGTTACAAGTGATATTTAATAATGAAAAACATAAGAAAATGAATGAAATAACATTTGATGATTAATTAGAATTGAAGTCTACGTGAGTTAGTTTGGTATTGGACCACTGAAGACCTTCTTTTTGAGGTGGTTGACCTCTGCAAGATTGCTCACTGAGATTTGTCGGTCTCATTATGATAGGGAGATGAACTCTATTTTTGTTCATGTCTACTATATATAGTAATTTAGATATTTTTAATTTTAGTTTGGATATTATGGTATCTGGAAAAATTAACCAACCATAATCCTGAAAATTATTCAAATGCTAGAAAAAGAATGAGAACACTGTAGCAAAAACGGCTTCAGAGGATAATTTTAGTTCAATCTAAACATGGAAAAGAAAAATGAAAGTTTCAATGATTGAGACAGAAAGATAGGGATATATATGATGGAACTCAAGTCTAGTTGATGTGGGGGCATTACAATGTCATTTTGCTTAATAAAGTAATTCGAGGATTACAAAGTCTTTTTGCATGACTTATGTATACTGTTGCTTTCATTCTGGTCATGAACATAAAATCTAATGTCATTTATTTAATTTAGAAAAATATAATATTTCATTTCAGGTATACAATATAATCATTTCATTAAAAACTAGTAAACAAATTCATACGAAGCTCAAAACCTTTGATTTGGTTAGTATCGTTTGGTTGAATGTCAAAATCTTTAAGTTTGTATGTACATAAACTTATAATCTTGCAATATTAAAATTCATCTGTTTAAACTCCATTTTAAATGAATTCTAGTTTTTGCAATCAGACTTTGAAAATTTGAAAATTAAACGTGTCAACCCTAAGATAAATTAAGATCTATCATAGACATATAATAATAGTTTTAAATTTATTGTTTTTGAATAAAATTTCTTTTATAATAATGATATATAGGAAATAGATAACAATTTTTAGTCAAACTAGAGTTTGATATCAACGGAGGACTGATATGATTTTGGAAGAGAAAGAGATTTTGCTGTGATTTGATAGTTATGGAATTCTGATTTAAATCAATGGAAAGTTTGGTAAGTTATCTAAAAATACTATTATAATTATTACTTTTCAGATTTGAAGAGGAATCTAAGATGATTTTAAAATATTGAACTGATTTGTTAGAGAATGACTTTCTTTATTATATACATTATATGCATGAGTTGAATCAAAGTGTCTAGACTTTAAAGAAACTTGAAAAGGCTTAAAAAAATGTTATAAAAGAACTTATTAAGTTTGAATCATTTCAAGAAAAAAGTGATAAATTTATTGGTGTTTATGAAGTTTGATTTGCTCTTTACCTAGTTTTTTTTATTTATTTATTTCTTTAATGGTTTGTTTGAATTAAAAGATAGATTTGAGAGATTTGATTTGAGTTGATTTGATTTGAGATAAAAGCATGAGTAAAGTTGAATTGTTTGGATTAAGGGAAAGATAGTGAGATTTGAGTGAAAAATTTATAAAAATTTGTAAATGATGTGATGTATGTAATTGATAAAATATTTTTTAGTAGATAAAATTATATTTAAAATTAAATATTATTAATTTTTTAAGTGTGATTAATGAATTATTATTATTTTAATTATAAAATTATTAATCATTTTAAAATAAAAATTAAATTATTATTACTAATAATATTATTTTATAAATTTATTTTTATTATTATAATTTATATTTTTTTATTATTATTTTATAATTTTATTATTATTTATAATAATAATAATAATTACTATTATAATATATTATATAATTAATTATATTTATTTTATTATAATATATAAATATTAATATTAATAAATTAAATAATAAAAAATAAATCAAAATTCGTTCCCCTCCCAAATTTTTGTTGTCTTACGAAGAAATAATAGGATATGTTTTCGAATTCCATTTTTAAATAATATTTTATTCATTAAAATATTAACTTTCACTGTAAACTTTCAGCATGAATCTGTCTTCAGAAGCAAAACAATGCGTAAGAGAGATTGTTTTTCTTTTATTCCTATCAGTTGATACCTTTTATTTTTATTTTCTTTTCTCTTTACTAGCTCTCTTTCTTTCTTTTCATAAAATTGATATAATACCTATAATCTTGTTTTTTTTAATAAATTTAATGTGACGATATGACATTATATTTAGTATGGATTTTAATAATATATATATATATATATATATATATATATATATATATTATATTATAATATTTTATTGTAATAATTTGCATCTTATAGTATCAATTTTCATCTTAATAATTTAGTCAATCTATTAAAGAATACATAATCAATGGAATAAAAGAAGATTAATTTTTTAATTAAATTAACTTGGTGATATAGGTTAAGTAAAAGTCATTTAATCGATAAGTTGTACGACCCAAACATAAAAACTTATATTAAAAATTTATCAAAAAAAAAAAAATTAAACTCACTGGTAGAGATTGCGGGTTAGGCATAGTTTTATCAAAGGACCTAACTCTAGTCAAAACCATATTAATTATTGCAACCACCTGTTTTCTATAAAAATATCCATTTAGGATTTGATTTAATAAAAAGGAAAGTTAATTAGAAAATCTTGTTTTACTTACTAAATAACCTTAATTTAATTTGAAATTTAAATAAAATAAAATATTATGTTATATAAAATAACTTAAACTTATAAAAAAGCAAACAACTTCAATCAAACAAATATATTCTGAAATAGAAAAGATTTTGACATTGGACTTATAATAGAAACTTGATTTCTTTAAATAAACACAAAGAAAGTTTTAAACATATTCTTTTTAGAGATAAAAGAACATATAAAACTAATTTGATAAAACTAAAAAATATTCACGTTAAACGTAAATATTATTGAAATTAAATGCATCTTTTCCAAAAGTAAATGAAATTAGTATAAAGCAAGTCATGTGAATAATGGTTGCAAGTTTAAGAACACTAAGTATAGAAAATACCTAAATTATGCAAAATATACACAATATATATATATATATATATACGGTGAAGTAGATTCATCATTAAGTTAAAAAAAAGGAAAAATATAAGATTACACTTCTTTCATTGTCATTTTTTATCTTCTTTAGTACACTACTTTTGTCATCCCTACAAACTTTATATCAAATTTCTAGTCATATTTTTTTATAATTATTTTCATTCTAGATGAAATTTACACTATTCTTATGAATGTTCACTTGTACAAAGATATGTGTTATACTAAAGTAACTTTTACGTTATGTGTAACTTCTACTTCAATCTAAATAATTCTGTTTCAATCTAAATAACTTCTTCATTAAATATATAACTTCTTCAAATACATGACTCCTATTTTTAGTTTTCAAACAATAATTTTTCTATTGATATTTTAATAAACTTACTGAAATAAGGAATTTATTATTTTTCTTGTGGAAGCATTTGCTTTTCTTTCTCTTGATACACTTGATTTATTATATATCCTTTCTTTAACTTCATATCTCTTCTTTTTAGAGATACCATTTGTTTTCAATGATTTGGACATATAGTTTTGATAAATCTTGAATGAATATCATTCTTGAAGAATCGAACTTATTATCAACTTAAATTTTACCTTCTTGATTTTAATGCATCACTAATAACAAATGTTGTCAAAACAATATTATTTAACACTTAAAAGAAAGACATAACATTATATTGTTTATCAATATTATAGTAATCAAATTTCACAAGACATTTTTCTTTTAATAAATTTTACTTTTTTACCTTCTATTAATATCTCTAATGATTATGTTATTTTTTAAATAACATTTAATCTATTAAATCTTTGACAAGAGATTTTCAAGAATATCCCATAATAAATTATAAAGACATTTTTTGTACTTTTATAACCTATAGAGTACAAATTCAACACTCTATGATTTTGATTAAGTCCTACAAATACCCAGGTTCAAACACGATGAAGCATCGTCTATATGACTATTAATGTTCAGCAACAAATCAAACAAAATGAGTGTTGCATATAATATATGAAACACTATGCAATATTTTCTTATGTCTAATAAAACACACAAAAATTCGTATGATACAAGCATATAATTAGACGATACGCACATAAATTAAGATAACATCGCCCTACTTAAATACATATGTTTGTTTATTTTGTGTTATAAAAAAAATGTTTGTTGCTTCTATCTTACCAAAGAGATACTTTAAAAAAAGTACAAGTTAATATTAATATCTCTTGGATTTCAAGCTAAAGTTGTTTTCTTCATCAATTTTCTAACATAAGTTATCTTTAACTCTGACTCAACTATCTTCCTTCTAAGATTTTCACTTTTACCATGAGATGGTACAAAAGGTTCTGCTACGGAGAAAGGTGCGTAAAGTCAGTCATCCATAATGTTGTAAGCCAGTCATCCATAATGTTGTTAAAAGAAGTAGAGAATTTAAAGCTACATTTAATGCAACGACCATATTCAAGATCAATAGGCACAAAAAAGGATATTAGAAGAATTGAAGCTGCTCATTAGATAGAAATGATCTCTCAGCGATTATCTTCTTCCAGCACCTATATAGAGATTTGTAAAAATGATAACAATAATCAAACCTTTTAGACATGATAATGAAAGCAATAATCAAACTCCCCAACTTTAAAAGCATGTTAACAATAACCAAACTCCCAAAATATATAAGTAAAACACGTTGAAAGATTTTAAAATTTGAAAACCTAAAATATAATTAAAAAGGAAAAAAGTAGAAAAATACAAATTGAGTGAAATTCAAGTAGCTATGAAATAAAGGTAAGTGCACATATAAGAGATTAAGAGAGAATTACGATTGGAGTGGGAGCCCTATGAATAAAACTAGTTAAGGAGTGAGTATTCTAACCTTGTGATGGATGAATAAAAGGTGAAGTGGTGACAGCAGAAACAAGAGACACGAGTGGAAGAGGAGGCATTGTGAGTGGAAGAAAAGGAGAAGAGTGGCAACAATGTGTGAAGAAGGAATGAATGTAAAAATGTGAAAAGTCATAAAACAAGGACATGAGAGAGTGACGACGTTGTGTATCAAAGAGAAAAGAGGGAGTGAAAAAAAATAATGGCAAGTTACACGAGACTTCCTAAATAGGTTAAAAGAGATTATATGAGTATTTATTATATCGATTACCACTCAAAACGATGTAGTATGTACTATATTACATCATTTTTTTATTAGCAAAAAAATATTAAATAAAAACACAAAAGGAGTGCTTCAACCCTTATACATAAACAAGAATTAGGTCATAAGACTGCTAAGCTTGTCCAAAACATGTATAAAACAACCTTACTTTATCCTTGCCCATACACAATTATAATTACAATTACAAGAAACATAAAACCCCAACATGAAGGCTTGTTGTAGACAATGGAAAATAATGAACAATGCATTATAAGTTTGCAAGTCTCTGTTAAGGAGTTTTGTGGCTCACATAATTTTATAGGTACATTGAATGGGATCTCCCACTGCGAATTATGATAAGCTTGCATATGATATGTTTAGATTATATATGAGATGGGGAGATCATAGATTTATAGACTCGTTATTAGGTGGATGTTTATTTGTACTTCTACACGTTGGTGTAACCCTTATGTGAGTTGTTGTGTTTTTTTTGTAGGTATAGGGTCAATATCCTTTCTAAAATGTTGCATACGGATTGAGGTACCCTTAAGTACTTCACATTTACATATTTATTTATTTTTGGTTGTTAAAAGAAAACACTTCCTTTCAATGACTTTGTCTTAGATAAACATATATTAGTCGGTTAATGATGATGATAAATGCTAGATTCTTCTAATGTGTATTATAATCCTTCCTTTTGAAAGTTACCTTCTTCCATATATGGATGCAATTGACTATGTCATAAACCATATTACATTGATAGTAGTTTGAATCAATATAATAGTAAATTTGTTTGACTCATAACAAATATATATAATATACTTATTACATTCGTAATTAATGTTGTTATGATGATAAATACTTCCATCAATTTTAACCGTAAATTATATAATAAATGTTAACTTATTTATAAAAGGGTGGCCATGCTTGTTTTTACATACTTTTTTTTGTTAAGTAATATTATTTTAATAAAATAAAATTTTATTTTCTAAACTAATAAATGTCATATATAGAGAGAAAGAGAGAGACAAGAGGATATCTTTGAGAATATATATATAACTAGTGAAATACTGAACATATAGGTTATAAGTTGTGATTATTGGTACATTTAATTTGTTAATAAGTTAACTAACTATCAAATTACTATAATTAGCATTTATTTCAATATCTTTGTAGATATTGTGTGTGGTTATGGAATGATACATCACAATCCGGTTAAAGTGTTGGAATTAAGGCAATCCAAGTTAAGGATACTTGTAAAATAGACTACATGAAGAAAAAGAAATTGTGTTTTCGAGATCCTTACTTGCATTCATAAGTAAAAGCTTACAAGTTATCTCAAATTTTTGTATTTGTCGTCACTTATTGTTCTCCAATGTTGGAAATGCAAATAATTGTTAATTATTTGTGTAAGCAAAAATATGATGTGTTTAAAGATATGAATAGTTGATATGTTTCATCTTTTTATGTATCATAACTTTGAAACCAAGAAAGTTTGAGTAAGCATTAATATCAAAATTTATTTATTTTTAAGATTTAAGAAAAAAGTTAATAAATATGTTTGATAAGGTCAAAATAAGTTAACTATTAGCTTATTTGACTATTTTATAAATTAATTTAACTAACACAAAATTTTCGGTAAGATATATCGAATAACTTATTTTAGATATATTTAGTTTATAAATTACAAGCTAGACTATAAATAGCTTCTAACTTATAGTTTATTTAAATTTTTTCAATATTTTCTCTTATATTTTAATAATTTTTATTATTTTTAATTTATTTTAATCTATTTTTACCTATTTCGAAATTATTATTATTTTCTTTACTAGTTTGTGATATAAAAATATAATTCAAAAGATATTAAATATTTATTTTAATTATTGAACTATTTTTAGTATTTATTGAAAACTTTAAAATTTTTAGTTTAAATTAAAATAAAAAGTAACATTACAAATTGAAATATTACATGTTATGTAAAAATTAAATTAATTAAAATTTTAAAAAATAAACTCAATGTAAAAGTAGTTTAAATTGACAAATAAAACATATTAAATATCTAAATTTAAATAATTTCTTTATTTTATAATCATTTAGATAAACTAGTTTAAATAAAATGACTTTTTTAAATAATATATATATATATATATATATATATATATATATATAATTTTTTAAAAAATTAAAAAATATTAGGAAATTTGATAACAATTTAAATAAAATATAAAATTTTATTTATTTAATAAATTTATGTAATTATATTTTTTATGTCATTTTATATTTCTCAAGTAGTTATATTAAATATTTTTAATTTGATAAATTAGTTCACTAGCTTAAAATTTATAAGTTGTGAATTTATCAATGAATAACTAGTTTATTATATAAAAATTAGTTTATAAACTAGTCTTGTCGAATACAACTTATGTCGATTTTTTTCAAATGTTAGTTACAACTCCACAATCAATTTTAATTTGTAATTCTTACTTTAATAATAAATTATATTTAAATTTAAATTTTCCTTGTAGTCTTAGATACAAGTCAGTGCAAGTCTACATACAATGAAACATGTGTTCACCATTACACTTTACATATTGTTGATTGATGAAAAGAGGATAACACTAGTTATTTATGTTTTGTTTTGTCTTTTCTTTTGTTTAATGGTTATTTTGAATTTGTATATTCAACACTTCAGATACATATGCAGATAAAACTATTGACATCTAATTACATTGGATAATGTTTTTCTTCTACGGTTACTAACTTCTAAACTTATTTGATCATGTAATGTTGAACAACATTTTACTACGTTAAGAAATCAAATTGTATGTTTTGTCTTCCTTTAAAGAAAGAAAATTAACGAAAATAAAAATGATATTTTTTTAAAATATTACGTTCGATCATTATGTCTGCGTGCATTCACCCACATGCCTTCCTATGTCTGTCTACATTCATCCACATGTCTGTACTTTTTACACATGCAACATATTAATAAAAGGAAAAATATTTTTTTATAATAGAGTTTAATATATATATATAAAGACCTATTTATAAGCAAGACAAAATGATGATAAGAAAACTAATTTAATTTATATCTATTAATCTTGAAAAATTAATTATATTGGTCTGATAAAGAGGACAAGAGAGAGTACGAGTTAAGAAAGATGTCTTTCATGAGAATGTACATTAAGCAAGTTTAGGATAAGCAACTTCTGAAACATTAGGATTTCGTCAAACGCGTGAAAAATGCACATATAGCAGTAAGTGTATCGATTTGCAGATCGTATTAGTGTAAATTTTGGTCCAATTACTCGTGAACAACTGCATATATACTGTTTTCCATAGTTCTTGAACCGACCAACATATGCCGTAATAACATGATACACACTGCAAATAAAAATGATAGAATAGGTCAAAACATATGAATGTTACGGTTTTCATCAGTATTCATTGTTACCATGCGTTAACATTTTTTTCCCTTCTATAATATTTAACTTTTGCTGATAAAATTAATCATTTTCCCTAGATAGATACTAAATTGATCACAGCTTACTTTTTTTCACAATCACAATCTGGATCAATAATGTAAAATTACAATGTATATATAAACATTTTCTGTTAATATTTCTTAAGACTTAAATGTGCATTTGACCCTCATAAATTCCGATTTCTTGAGATTTCTTTTTGTTTCTGATAATTTTTTATTTTTTTATATATAAAACACTATCTAAATACCGTTATTCTAATGCTGAAAAAAAAACCTTAATAACATGAAATAAGAAATTTATGAGGAGAAAAGGTTAAAAACGAACCAAAATCAAAATTCTATGACTCATAAAAAAAAACCATAAACATATTTAATCTTTCATAAAATTTTGATCTTGAATCTAATTCAATCTTATATAAAATTTATTCTAAAAAGAAAACCATTCTTATTTATATATTTTAAGTATATTACTTTTCAATATAAAATTTGTAAGGCACATTCATTACATCAAGGATTGGATTGTGATGTTAAATATAAGATTTACATGATTATATATCAACAACTGGCTCAGTAACTATTTGGTAAGAAATAGTCCAATAAACAAAAAAGTCTTACAAAATTCCAAGGACATTTTTATAAAGTTGAAATGAATGATTAGCCAATAATATACACGTTTTTAGCTTGCACGTTTCAACATATTAGAGATTTATAATTGTTTGCTTTGAACGTGAAAATGAAATTTATCCTTTGGTTGTGGTGTGTTGTAGATTTGGTGATAGCAGGAGCTGCCGTACCTATATGAAATGTGCATGTGTGGCCGTTTTAGAAGAGACAGTGATTGCAGATAATTAGCATGTGGCAAAGTGGTGGGGTATATGATGATGAGATCGGTGACATAAGCAAAGGGACTCATTCTTCAAGCTTTGCCCTAGCATTCCAAGGCACATGTGCCAATTCAATCAATTAATAGTGACTCACTCTCAAGTGTGGAATGAAATCATGGTCCACCAACATCGATAAGGTTTGAAATATGATGCATGTTATAGTTTTTTTCCTTTCCAACATTTTTTAAAACTTTATTAGCATTTTAATTCCCTTTTCACTTTTTATAATTTTTTAATCACGTGCTATACTTTATAATGCCTGACTTTTGACTGTATTATTGTATATGAAAACACATGTACTGATATGTGTTTTGTTGGACTAAATCGCTGATCAATTCTTTAATTAATTTATTAATTCAGTTTAAGTGCTGTAGAAAATTATTATTTAATCTTTAATTATGGAATTTTTTTCAGAATTTAAAACTTTTCCAATCATACAATGTTACTGTTAATGAGTTGGCTAAAGTGTTCACGTGTCAATGATATAGGTTCAGGCCAATCTGGTGTGGGGGTTTAAAATTAAGTAAATTTTCTTAATCTTGTGAGTTACTACTGTGATTTTACAGAAAATATTTCATGTAGTTATTTAGGGTTTCTAATAGATATTAATATAAAATATTTCGAACTAATAACATATAGTTAGAAAATATATGAAAAGATAATAGAAATTAGATAATTTATACAAGAGATTTGCTAAGGTGCACTAGTTTTCTAGAAGAAGTGTATTAGTAAATTATAATTAAGATTAATCTTAAAATTTAGTAACCATCGATGTGTACTTTTCCTATCTATATACTTTGTTATACTTGGTTTGGTTTTAATGATAAATTTTAGGAAGTGAATTTGAATAAATTTAAGATCAAAGTTTTTTTATTTTTATATTTTCTTTGGTTCTAATAATGAATTTGAAGACATGAATTTGAATATATTTGAGATAAAAATATGTGAAAAGTTGAGTTGTTTAGATTAAAAGAAAGATAATAAGATTTGAATAAGAGATTGTTATATGATTGGTATGATTAAATTATTATTATTATTATTATTATTATTATTATTATTTTATAATTTTATTATTATTTTATTAATTGTATAATTATTATTTTAATTATTTTTTTATTATTGTATATTATTTCTTTTATTTTTTAACATTAAATTCTTAGTATTTTACTTTTATAATTATCTTATTTTTATTATCATTTTTTAAATTTATTATTAACATTTGTTATCCTTTTATTTTTATTAACTTCGTATTACTATTTATTTATAATTATATTATATTTATTATTATTTTAATAATAATAATAATCATTATGATTATTATGTTATATTATATAATTAGTTATATTTATTTTATTATAATATAAATATAAATATTAATAAATTTACAATAAAAATATTTATATATAAAATATAATATATAATTATATATGTAATTCTAATAAAATATTTATTATATAATTTATGTATTTATTATAAATATTTTATTATATTTAGAAAACTTTCTTAACAAATCTCTTTATCTATATGAAGAAAGAGCTATTGAAATTTTTATTGTCGTTTTGTGATTATAATTATATTTTTATTACTCTTTTTATTACTTAATTTTTGTATTTTCTCTTTCTTTCTTTCTTTAACATATTTATGCGCCTTAATCCAAACATATGGTTAAGAAACCATTCATGTATTACACTAGATTAGAAATTAACTAATTACTAAATATAAAATTAGTTAAAGTAATTATTAATTTCATTAGTTTTATAATTATACTTAGTTTTATTGAATTGAATATGTTCAAATTCAATATCATATAGTCAATAAAACAATTAATAAAAATAGTATTAATTTAAATAATATGTTTTATTGGTATTGAATATCTACAAATCCAATATCAATACATTCAAGAGAATAATCTATAAAAATAGTATAAATTTAAATAATATGTAACCAGGTTCTTTATTTATGTGATTTCTCCATATAATAAAAGATAAAATTTTATAAAAGATAAAATCAATTCTAATATATATATAATAAAGATTAAATATGTTTTTTTTTTATCCTTGAACTTTTATGAAGAATTGTATTTCGTTCTTGACTTGAACTGTAATCTTATTAAATCATTATATCTTATAAAGTATGTAAAACATTATTTTTGGTGGTGTTAACGAGTTTTGTAGACTTATCCCTCTTCTTCATACCACTTGTTGAGAGAATCGGAAGGAGCATAACCGGGGAGATCTCATAAGAATGAGAAATGAGCTAAACCACATAAGGGAATGACATCACATTTAACCCTAAACCTTAACGTAGTATGTTTATGGGTCTTCTTTCTTATATATTGCTCAACTTATTCATTTCTATCCAATATGGGACTTAGACTCACACTTGGATACCCAACAATTTTCATCTTCACATTTAGGACTAAAATTTTGTGGTTGTGGGCAAAAGATTGTTGCTTCTAAAAGTAAGCACCTTAAAGAACAAAGGAAGAATGCTTTGAAGATGTAGAAATTTGGGGGAGGGGGGGGGGTAAGAAAATATAATACTGCTATTGAATTTAGTTTATATTGTTTTGGTTGTCATGGTTTGTCGTTTTGATTGTAAATTTATTCCCATTGTAACTACTTTCAATAGGTTAATGAAGTGGAAGCTAAAATTGAACCAAATCTACGAACAGAAGAAGAAGATTGTCCTGATGGTGATGGTGAACAAATGATAAAGGAATTGGTTAAGAAGAATGCTAAGTTGAAGCAATAATTAGTGCTAGAGAGAAAGTTAAGGATAATGAACAAGTTTTTTTTTGTTGTGTCTTAAACATTTAAAATTATGTGTTGTTTCATATTTTTGCTAAAGAGTGATTGTAATATGTAGTACGTAATGTTGTTATCCCATTTTAGTACAAGAATATTGTGTTAAGATAGTTTTGATGAATGAAATTGTATTAAGTGAAACTACTTGTTTTCCCTGCTTGATGGAATCAATTTTAACCATGATTATATTAGACAATTCATTTGAATGAGTAAAATGGAAATACTACAAGTGATTAGTTATGATGAAGACATTTCAAATTAATAGGGGTGTTCTCCATGATGGAGTAATATAACTTATCCAAAAATGTTTGTTAAAGTAAAAACAAAAATTGGTGAAGCCTTGAATACAAAATAACAAAGGATATAAAAAACTCTCCACTAAACATAATAACTCCTAATACAGTTTCACATATTCTGTTGAAAGCCCTTGGTTGAACTTTCTTGAGAGCCTATAATAGTTGACTCTATATCAGTCTTAGAAGATCTTGTCTTCCTCTTCAATGTTGGTTGAACAAATGTAGATGTAGTTTCCCTATCATTCCAGATGTAGAACATTTACTCCTACTTGTGATTCCAGTTGTACTTTTTTGGTTCATTCATTTTCCCTGCATATATAGTGGCATTAGCATATGATATTGATAAATAATTGACAATATGATATATGGTAAAGGGGTCATTACTTGTGTTGTCTTTTCTGTCTCATTTCTAGGTGTATTTCTACAACTTCTGCTATTGTGACCAAAATATTAACATGTGTTGCACTTAATCCTAACATCTTTCTGATAAGTCTAGAATTGCTTATATTTTCATCAACTTCGCTCCTTAATTTTCTAAGCTTTCCTGGAGGTGTATTATATAGTGGAGGTAGGATTTCTTGCAAATTTATTCATCGCCACAATTGTTATCCTGTGGTAGGAATTTGTTGGTTGTAACAAGTTTCATACCCTCTTATAGTATATATATGCATAATCTTCATATTGTTCTAATTTATAAGTAATTGTAGCAACAACTTGTTTAACTGCCAAAAATAATATGTAAAAGTGTGGTAGTCTACTTCAAATTTTTCCAATGTAAAACCTTGTGTATCTTCAAAATTATCTTGTCCAAACCAAACAACTATCTAATTTTCACTTTTCTCAAAAACCTTCCTCTTTAGTTTTTTCCTAGTCTTTGGCATAACATTACCACTATATTTACAATTTTTCCCTTAAAGTTGCAAACTTACTCATTAAATACATCCTAATCTAGTCCATCATTGTGATTATGGGTTTATCTCTGGCTATCAATTTTGAACTGGTAAATAATTATGAGAGATTGTTCATAAACACATCACACCTAGGGTAACAACTAAAAGCATGTTTTTACCAACATGCATGTGAAATTGAAATTAAACATGCATGTGAAATTGAAATTAATCACTGCTATACAAGTTCATTTAACTTTTTTAGCTCTTGCATTTTTGCATCCCAAGCTTGGTAGTAAGGTTCTTTTGCAGCTGCCATAATAAGGTCTTGTATGAGCACTCTTCTTTCAATTTTTTTCTTGAAATTGCTATACAAATGTTTCAGACAAAACCTATATCCCAAACCTTGTAAAAGTTCATCAAAAACTAGCATAAAACCCTACAAATACTGAAATTGTAATTAATGACACCAATCATTAGTAATTATATAATGACAAATTTGGTACCTTTTGTTTGTTAGATATAAATTCCCATTATATCACCAATAACTTCTAATCATAAGGTCAAGAACCATCTCCAAGTGTCTTTGCTCTCATTCTCCACCACTTTGCAAAGAGAAAATACTGTTAATTTGATTCTCTTTATATTGCCAACAATTGCCCACTATATTTTGTTTTCAAGTGACTCTCATCAACACCAATATAAGGTCTACAACGAGCTAAAAATCCTTTCTTGCACCCATCTAAACACATATAAGAACTTTCAAATCTTTGTTGTAAATTCTGATTAGGTTGGTTGAGTAGAATCTTACAAGTAGTTATTGAACGTATCCTTCTTAGTTCAACAATATAATTAAATAGTAGTGAATATTATTGTTGTCCATCTCCCTCAAGTATATCCAATGCCTTGTGCTTTTCTTTCAAAGCCCTCTATGTATCGATTCCTATATTGTATGATCTTTCAACATCATTAATTTCATTAGTTGCCATGTTTCTTATAATCCTAAATTTTTCAAGACTACTTTTGACACCCATTTTTTATTTTCATTTCTATTAGCAAATACTCTTCCACATTTATAAGTATCAACAAGTGTTTTCACTTTAAAAGTATGATTGTCATCCACCTTATTAACCAACATAGCAAGCCCAGACTTCTTCCTGCATACAACCTTAACTCTAACATTGTCATTTTTGACAAATTCAACTTCTCTTTCATTCAAGAATTCTCCATAATTGTGTGTTTAAAGTCTCAATGAACAAAATTTCATCCCTAACTTGAATTTAAAGTTCTTGCACATGTCTTCAAATTTAAACTATGGAAATTTCTGCACACAATCACCATTGCCATCCACATCACTATCTAAATCTTCACTACTGCAATCTTTCTCTATTTCATGATTGTCAACGGTTTTACTTGGCAAGAAACTAGCCTCAACCTTACTAGTATATTTACTCACTATTTTCTTGACCCTTTTAATCAATTTTCTCATCTTTTGATGACATCACACACCTTTCTATGTGCATTATCTTCCATTCCAATTCCAATCATCTTCATCCTCATTTCTATCTTCTTCACTATCATCAAATTCTAAATCTTCAGTATCATCTTCACTAACATCCTCCTTTCCAAACTGACCACCCTCACAAACATTCATACTAACACCTTTTCACTCTCCATTCCATATTGACCACCCCCACAAACATTGTCACCAGCTCCCTCTTCACTCTTCGTTCCAGATCGACTACCCTCGCAAACATTGTCAACAACTCCCTCTTCACTCTCCATTCTAGTCCCAACACCCTCCACATAATCAACTAGACCATGAAATTCCATACCAACATCCTTCACTTCATCAAGTACCATCAAATTCAATCCCAAGATACTCCACAACATCAGTCCCAACATCTTCCATACCATCACCCTCACTGCCCTTCACTCTATCACTTTCAACTACTCCAATGCACTCAATTATATGCGTTTCACTAACAAGAATGTTCAACATAAATTTCTACTTCCTCCTTTCTATTTTATGCATAGTTAGTCAATTCCATAGCATCTCTATCCACTCATAATTGTTTCAAATCTCTGTCCATCCTCCTTTTCTTAGGTTTTCACCATAATTTTACCTTAGAATCATACTTGAACTTCTAAACTATCCCAAGTGCTTCAAAATATGACCACCTATCTGAATCCAACCCATGAAAAACATGTTTTTTACCACCCTTGTAATGGAACATTAGAGATGTTATAAAATTGCCTATATATAAACAATTATTGAGAACCTCATTTACTATATTTTTATTCAAATGTCATTCAAAGAAACATAACAAACTCAAAACAAACAAAAACACTAACTTTATTACCGTTCATACATTTTCAATGCAATGTCATTCCACAGGAAGAACTAATGATCTTAAACCCTAATGATCACTCTCTCATGGAAAGGCCCAATCTATGAACAAATGCGAAAAAAAAAATACTTACCACGATTTCAAAAAACGTTTCCACTAAGCATAACCAAGGAAAACACACAATGACGAAGCACTACTTTCTTCACGTCGCTTCTAGTTGTAACAACAATGATATAGTCACAATCACTCAATACCAAACATTTTCTTCTACACGGTAAAAAAAATTCAAATATTTTTAGTCAAATGCAGTCATTCTTCAGTTTTCAACTCCAAGTAAAACCCACAAACCACATACATCATCGTGGATGTTATATTAAAGTCCAAGCTAGAACTCCATTTACCACATAACAAACTCTTTAACATCTAACATTATCTAGTGACAGTGATTTTTACCTAACATATAAGGATACAATAAAATTACACTTTCTTTCAGAGATAAAACACATTTTTTTCACAAAAATTCAAGAACCAAAACATATTTAAACCTTATAATAAAACAAATATAATTACTTAAAATTAAAAAATTATAATAATTAAATAAAAAGTCATAAAGAATTATAAATTTCTTAACGTAACTAAATAATATACCTAAACTCAACTTATGTTATTTTAAGGTATAAATATTTTTAACTATGATAAATTCATCGTTTTAACATCATCTACACTAATAATAAATATAAATGTTTTGAAAAGAGATCTCTACCTCAATATTTATAATATCTTTTATTGTTGATGAAAAAGTAATAAACATAAATTTAATTTAAATTCAAAATGCAAATCTTATATTGTATCCATTTATTTGGGTCGTCCAGTTTAACTAACTCATTTTATAGTCTCTCAAACTAAGAATCACATGAATTTTTTTTCCTCATAAAGTGTATACATTTTTAAGTGCATATGAAACAATTGAATTTTAATGACATATAGATATTATGAAATTAACAATATGTACGATAAAATTATTATTATTATTATTATTATTATTATTATTATTATTATTATTTATAATATTATAAAAAAAATACTTACATAATTTCTATTTGATTGACTTCTACAAGAGTCTTTATTTTGACAAGTATAAAAGTAGTAAACCTATATAAAAAAATTGCATTTACATATATTATTTTATGAACTTTAGGCCAGTAATTTGCGCACGTGCTCGTTCTTTTTGTTCTTGAATATAAATATCATATGGGACTGAGTTCACCATATCATTCAGCCACGTGCCTACACTGACTCTACGCTCCTTTGATAAACACGTTTAGCGCTTCAAACCTTCACCTCAATTCCTCCCTATATAAACCATTCCGCCGTCAATTTCCCTCAAAATTTAATCCTCACAACACATAAACACACATTACCATCACCACCACACTACACATGGTGAAACCGGCCATGACCACCGTCGATTCTTCTTCTTCTTCTTCCTCCCCCACTTCTAATTGCAATGACTCATTCTCCACCAACAATTCCAATGGGTGTAAGGTGTACAAAGGTGTGAGGAAGAGAAAATGGGGGAAATGGGTGTCTGAAATCAGGCTTCCAAATAGCCGTGAGAGAATATGGTTGGGGTCTTATGACACGCAAGAGAAAGCAGCACGAGCCTTCGATGCTGCTCTCTATTGCCTGCGTGGGAAAGGTGCGAACTTCAACTTCCCTGACACACCCCATCACTTGGAAATGGAGTCGGTGAAGATACCGTGCAGCCACCAAGAGATCCAAGAGGTGGCTGCAAAGTTTGCCAACAAGGTGGGGGTTTCGGCGGAAGAAGAAGATGGAGAACTGGGAGCTCAGAGTGAGTCCAACACAGACACAAACACGACCACCTTTCCTATTTATGATGGTGGGACAAACCATGATGCGCAAGTGGACCAAGACACCATGGATTGGACATTCATGAACATGTTGGATGACTTGAATGGCTCGGATTTTGGCCTCTATTTTGGAGCTGAGAAGGCTGAGTTTTTGTGCCCCACAACACAAACTCCACTACTCTTTCACAATGGGGATGACATTCAAGTTGAGGATCATGATCATGATGCTTTTTCTAATCACTCTTATCTTTGGAGTTGGAACTTTTGATTCACCTACAAACTACCTCTATTTTCTCCATGTTGCAACTAATTACTAGCAAGCAAGCAAAGCCTCTCTATTATACTTTTTTGTAGCCATTTGTACATGGCTGTTTCTAATTATAATAGTTTGGCTGTGACTATAGTTTATATCATATACACTATATATCACATTTCATAAGAAAACATATATAAAAAAAATCATATATATATATATAGCATGTCATAAATATTATGGAAAGTGGCCTAGTTTTTATTGCCATCTTTCTGTTCTGTTGATCTAACAAGCACTAGCTTGTTATTTTGTATCTAGTTTCTAGGGTTACTCTCTTTAAAGGGTTATAAACTAAATAATATCAGTTGTTGATGGAGTAACTTTTTGTTTTATCAAAAATTGATATTATTTACCTTATCTTTTATGTAATTTAGAATGAGCAAATTTTTTTTCTAAGGATTTAAGTTTATAGCATCCAGAACATAAACACTTGCCGTCTTGCAGAAAATTGGATAAATCACCACTAAATTGGTTAGTTTATAGTTTGTACTTCTACTATACAATTTATAAATCAGTTTAGTCCAACTCTATATATGCATAGACTACGTTATTTTAGTTTATAATATGAAAGAACTTAATGCAATGCATATATGTATCTAATATTAGTATTTAGATAAATATTAAAAGTATTGTATATATAGAATATATATATATATATATATATATATATATTATTTTAATTTATAATATGAAAAAAATCAATGCATATGTATTTAATGTTAGTATTTAGATAAATATTAAAGATTCTTCTGAAAAGTTGTTTCACCATAACTTATCTTACTAATTCTGGTTAATCCTTCGATAACAGCTAAGAATAAAAATTATGTATAGGGACAACTTGTCTTAATCTTTCCGTAATTTCAATTCTTTTGTTAGACTTTTATCTATCAAGAGAAATACCCTGAGAGGCTCTAAACATATCATCATCCAACTAATTCGTTTATTATAAAATCCTAACATTTGCATCATATAGTCTAAGGAGTCTCATCTTATCAATTATACATTTTTCTCAAAGTTTACCTTAATTATTATAGACTTCTTTTTTTTTTAACCTCCTTCACTGCCTTATTTACTACCAGTACACTATCTAGTAATCCTCGTCTTTTACAAAAGTTGATTGATAACATTTTTTTTAGCCTATTTGAATGAACTTTTGATAAAATTTTGTAAAAACATTTAATTAGGGATATAAGTTTATGAAATCATCTACAATGAGTAGTGTGCCCGTTTTAGGATTAAAGTTAGAAATGAGGCAATATAGTCCCTCCATATTTTATCTATGATGTGAAACTCCAAATGATCATTTTGTATTAGTTTATCTTTTATACTCTTCCATTCGTTTTTGATAAATATGAAGTTCAATTCATCCCACCTTTAACTTTTGCTATTGTCACGACTCTAGCCAGCTTGCTTTATTTCTAATTTAAATAATTCAACTATTAGTTTGGTTGTAGATCTCCATGACTATTTGGAACTTTCTTTTTCTAGCCTAACCTAACCTCAAACTCATCTCCATCTTTCAATCTATTTTTAGAATATTGTTTGACTTTATTCTTAATTTTTATTGATTCCTTATTGATTCTATAACATTAAACATGAAAATATTATCATCCCTCAATCATATCCAATTTATCCTTGCCTTTTGCTTATCCATCAACATCCGTCAATGGTATAGTAGCCTCAGTTTTGCTAAAAATTTGTTCCATTGCAATTTTCCATCCTGATCTAGTTCACTCTAGTTATCTAGCTCATTCAACTCCCTAATCCTATTTCTAATCCTATCTTTTAGTGTTTTGGTGTTCCCTTTCTTTAAACCTCCATTTTAGTTGTTTTAGCTTATTTATCCAGTTTCGGATACCTCTATTGACCCCTATATCTATTAACCTGGTTTTTTACCTTTTTTCCTACTTTGGTGTACTTTATCATATTAATGTTCAAAATGGGCAATTTTTTTTTTTTACCAAAATGGATAAATACTGTCAGCTAGATAGAATATCAAATACATGATTTCATACCAGTCAAAGTGACTTGCTCCAGATTTTAATTACAAACATTAATTGAAATGATTTCTCTATATGCAATCATTTTATAATTATTTAACACTATGTTTGTTATGTTTAACAATTAAAAAAATAATAATTACTAATAATAATTAACAAAATCGTAACAAAAAAAATTAAGGCATACAAATTTATTTTAAATTAAAACAAAATAATATAATGATGATAATAATAATAATATGAATAATTTTAATTAAATTCATATGAATTTAATTTAAATAATAATAAAAATAATTTCAATGAAATTCATACAAATTTAATTTAAATGATAATAATAATTTTTAAAACAATAATTATAATTAAATTCACAATTGAATAAAAATAATAATAATAATATTTAAGAATAATAATGATAATAATAATAATATAATGATTATTTTCTAAAAAATAATAACAATAATAATAATAATAATAATATTCTAACAAATCTAATTAAAATAAAAACAGTAATAATGATTATTATAATAATATAACAATAACTTTTATAAATAAAGAAAATAATAATAATCATATTATAATATACCAACATCATCAAATTATTATATTTTCACATATCACGAAGATGAGATGAACAGATGTTCTAACCATTAAAGTGTTAACTATTATTTTCTTTATTTATAAAAGTTATTATATTATTATCATAATAATTATTATTATTGTTATTATTTTAATTAAATTTGTTAGAATATTATTATTATTATTATTATTAAATAATCATTATATTATTATTATCCTTAAATATTATTATTGTTAATTTAATTTAATTTGTATGAATTTAATTATAATTATTGTTTCAATAATTATTATTATTTAAATTAAATTTATATGAAATTAATTAAAATTATTCTTATTCTTATCATAATTTAAATTAAATTCATATGAATTTAATTAAAATTATTTTTATTATTATTATCATTATATTATTTTATTTTAATTTAAAATAAATTTGTATGTTTTAATTTTTTTATTACAGCTTTATTAATTATTATTATTATTTTAATTGTTAAAGATAACAAACATAATGACAAATATTTAAAAAATGATTACAAATAGAAAATCAATTTTAATTAATATTTTTAATTGAAATAATTAATATGTCACTTTTATTTCACTAGTGGAAAATGATTCTTTTAAAATCTTATCTAATTCACAGAATTTATTTATTTATTTTGATAAGAAAATAATTTTTTTTTCTACTTTAAACACTAATATAAAAAATCACAACAAAAGGAAAAAAGAACCCAAGATTTTATCAATTATCTCGTGGAACCCTCTATGATCGTGCCAGCTATCTATGAATCTAAACGACTTTGGGTTCCAATCAATCAATTTTTTCTTTCAATATTTTATCACAATAATCAAGATAAGCCTCGTATTATTTATTAAATATAAAATGTAATTAATATTTTTTACCATATCGTTGGTACTAAGTATCTATATGTTTTTACTAACAAATCTCAGTCAAAATATCCAGCTAATATGTCTTTACAAAATTTATGTTTTCAATCACTTTTTTTCTATCTACAGTGCTTCAATTTAAGATTTTAATTAAAAATTATTTATTACATGCACTTATAATTTAAATAAATACTTTTAAATTATATTTATTAAATATGATATATAATTAATTAATACAAATGGGAAAAAACAATTTATACCTCTGTATTTTTAAGAAACTAAAAAATAGTGGTGATTACATAGAAATAGTTAAGAGTAGTTTGTGTGTAATATTTTTGAAAGAAGTAAGTAATTTATTACTGTAAGAAAATGGATATCACATACGATCAAATAAATCCCTAGATAAATACCATACATTTATTTTTAATATTACTATTATAATTAATTTTATTATTATCATAATATTATACTAAAAAATTTTAAATATATTTTAATTATTGTTATTCTTATTATGACTATTATTATTACAATTATCATTATTATTAGTAAGAATAATATTAAAAATTATATTAATATCATTTAAAGTAGTATTAATAGTATTAAGTATAATATTAATAATAATAATAATATTAATATTAATAATATTAACTAGAAGAAGAAAAAGAAAAATATTAATATTAATAACAATATTGATAATACTAATAATAATATTAATAATATTGATAATAATAATTTTAATAATACAAAATTTAATAATAACAATATTAATAATAATATAAATAATATTAATTATTAATATTATCTATGAAAAAGCTGTAGGTAAATTATTCATAATTTTTTTTCGTAATTTTTTTACGAATTAAATTCGTAAGTAACAGATCCCTAGATAAATTATCTACCAATACATATTTGTAAGTAAAATCAATCTATATATAATACTAAATTTACATATGTAATAATGAGTAGGTAAATTGAAAATTTATTGTAGTATATATTAGTTTATATTAATTTTAGCATATGAGTAGTTTATAATATTGTTTTAATTTTAAAATACAATTAAAGATAAATAGAATACAAAATGTATATTTTAATCATAATTATTTATTGCTATATATTATACAAACGTATTTATTATATGTATGTATTTAATATACATAATAATGTCACTTGTTATCTTTATTCTATAATTAGTATTATACGGCAATATATAATTAATATTATATGTGTGTAATTAATATTTAATATTGGACTTGTGTCTCAAAAGTTTGAGATTAAAGATGTAAAGAAGTTTCAGACATGCCTCAACCTTATGACAAAATGCTTGAAAGATTCATTTTCATATATAACCAGGATTGAAATCCTCTCGTAAAGCTAAATAAACCCTTCCCACAAATGCTGATTGTGAAATTCATTTCTTGATTTAAATCAAAGAAATGGAATCGTATTATCCAACTAAGAATATACTTGTTATCATTCGTAAATATTGACCAAAAATTTTAAAAGAGATAAAAATAATATATTAAAAATTTATATATACTATTATTATTGTCACTAATACTATAAAAATAATACATAATTTCATATAACTATATTTATATTACACATATTTAAAAAAAAATCGTTCTTTCAAATTTTTAAACTCATGGATAGTTGAATTAGAAATAAAAATTTGTAGCTATTTTTTTTCAACATAAATGATATTATTGTCAACAAGAAATTATTTTTCAAAAACCCTAAAATGAAATTAATTAGAACGCAAAAACTTTAAAAAAAAAAAAATCAAACAAAATATAAGTATTCAAATTCTTATATTATAAACATTCTCTGTAATGGCGAACTAATTTTTTTCATGAGAATAGTAAAAATTTATGTATCAAACATGATGTACTATGAAACTAATATTTTCCATTCAAATGAGAAAAAAAAAAGTGTTACCTTTTTCTTTCTTCAGAAACGAAACAGAACAAAAGAGGTGAGAAACGAGTAAAAACACAATAAATTTGTATTTTACTATTGAAAAAAAAGAATAAATTGAACAGTTGAAGGGAAAAAATATAAAAAGAAAAATATCTTAACTTTCTTCTCATATACATTTCATATTTTTTTTCTTTATTATACTTAATTTTATGTTTTAATATCCATTAAAATTAAATGAGGTGTGTTATAAACAAAATTGGAAATCCTCCTAATTTGATTCCCATTTTATATATATACACGAAATTCTAAAAAGTCCCCCTCCCTTCACCCTATAATATTCTACCTCTAGTGGTCATTCTCCACCATTTATCATGTATATATATATGACATCACTCAAAAAATATTATCATTCTTTTCTTTTAATAGTCAAACTTTTCCCTTTTACATAAATGATTTGTGAATGGTTATATTGTAGCATTGAATCTTATCCTCTTGTTCTATAAAGAAGTATTTTTAAGAGACTAGCTCTCCAAGTAATTGAAAAGGAATAAGTTATCTTTAGAAGGATAATTGAATAGAGATTAAAAATATTTTTAAGACTTTCGCAAGATATTGGTTAGTAGACAAATTGGAGATTATCATATACTGGTTAAAAATATTTTTAAACGACTCACAAATAACTCGTCAAATATAATTAAGGTTTTTGACAAGTATAATAGAGGAAACAATAAGAAACTTGATTTTTATATTTATATTTATCCTAACATTAAAATATATTTAGTTGTCTTTTACAAAAATTAAAAAGTTATACTAATCAGATATATTAATTTTTTAATATTTATAGGGAGTTCTTTAGTTAATCTTGACAATTGTTACTTACTCTATTTAGATGAAATGGAGGATGAGAAACTATGCTAGGTTTTAAGAAAATATTTCTATCGCTCGACTATTCAGATTGTTAAAGGTTTCATCAGAATGATAGGTAATTCTTCCAGGAAACACATGTACAATGACATTATTGATTTCTCTTATCTGAAATTTTTTTATATCACCACGCGTTGTCGGAAAGAGATGTCTTCTATTCAGATTATTTAGGAATTCCCTCATGTTAATTGGGTGAAGGTCAACACTAATGGTTGTGCTAGAGGGTGTCCAAGTTTTTCGACATGTGCAGATATTTTTCGTGGTAACACGGGTGAATATGTAGGTAGTTTCTCCTGTTTCTTGGAGTGCAAAAGTCTTTATTTACTGAGATTGTGGGAGTCATTTTGGTTATTAAGCTTGTTTGGAGCAAAAGTTTCAAATGTATTTGGCTTGAGTGTGTCTCTTTCCGACTTTTTCAAGCATTTAGTCTCCTTCCTTGGTCTTTGAGAGAGAGATGGTGAAAATGTATGAGCATATGTAAAGAAATTAAGTTCAAAGTTTCTCATATATTCCATGAGGAAAACCATTGTTCTGACAAGATAGCTTCATTGTGTCTCGAGAATAAGTTAGAATTCAGACGGTATGATGTTTTACCTAATGTTATTAAATTAGAATTTTTCCATAATATGTATCAACTCTCCCTGTTTTGTTTTGTTTAGCTTGGTTAGAGAATGTTTGACATCTTTTCTTGACATGGGTTTAGCCTAGTCCCCTTATGATGTTATATCTTTTCTTTTTTCTTTTAATAATATATTTCATGTCATAGCATATGATCGTTGAGCCTTAAAATGTCAGTCTAGTTGAGATGTCAAAATTCATAGTGATACCTAACATAAATTTTTATAAAAAAATATAATGATTATAAGCATTCTTTATGACACTTTTGACAATAAGTTTCTTTGCTATTGTTTTTATCTCCCATGAGATAAAGAATACAAGTATTTTTTCTTCACTAATTCATTTTTTTGATGAGTATTTTATATTTGTTATTTCTGATTACAACAAATAAAATTTTAGATATAAAGAATAACTTTTAAAAGAGAAGATAAAGTTAACTATTCCTTCTTGAGAGATATATTCACAAATTAATTTTATAATTATTGAAGTAACTTATTTAATAAATAATTCGACCCTCGTTAGATTTTAGATATGTAAGCACTTCTCACTTTCTAGCATTTTTAACTAATAAAAGATTTTTCATAGTAAATGGAAATTTGTGTCCACATGTTAAAGCACCCCATGTTGCAATGGATATTTCGGCCCTACCAAATCCATAACACCTACTTCACTTGGTGAAACAAAAAAGGATATGTTTGTGTGACTTCACATTAACTCACATAATTCAGGTTACATCACATAGTACCTTTAGTATCCAACACTCGTAAAATAGAATACCCTTTGATACATTTTGGCCATTCAATAAATAACATTAATTTATGGAAGAGACAATTTTTTATAAAGCTAGCTTTCCTTTCCTGCTAATTCAATTGCATAACACAAAGCTACTAATTGGCTCCATATTTGAAGTTGCTATGAAGGCACCCTTAAGCAGAGTTTAACAATACAGAGCAATGATAAAACATGTGTATACAAATATTCAACCATGATTTTACTAAATAAATTCACTCAATTCATATATATATATGCCACTATCATTTGACGTGATCTTATATATTTTTAATTCTTTGTTTAATTTCGCAAAAATGATAAATAGTAACTTAAGAAATTGTTTATAATCACATTTCTATATTAACAAGTTCTTGATTTTTTTTTCTCATTTATCCTTTAATTTTTTTTCTTTTGAATTAAACATCCCAAACTTCATTCTATTTTCAATCAATTTCCATTCATTCTATTTTTCTCTTTACTATTTTCATTCACAATATTTTCATCTATTTCTTTGCATCCTATTAAAACATGTCCTAACACTCAAACTTAAAGTACAGTGGACTTGAGAGAAAGTATTTGAAGCCAAATGTACCACTTTAATATATTAAGAAAGGACTTATAAGTCCAATGCATTTTTTTTTTATAAACATGTCACTCCATACACATTCATTTTTTTTTTCTTTCTAATAACTTACTTTAGGTAATTGCAGTGCTATTAGTTGTGTAAGTGCAATGGACGAGTGAGTCTATAAAGTATTAAGATAAGCTCACTATCATGTTATGTAATAATCTATATTTTGGTATAAATTGGGAATTTCGTATGGATCAATTTTACTTTATGCCCCTTTATTCCGTCTAGTCCGTTATGTGGATATAAGCAATTCTATGTCCTTTAAAAAAATTACTTATTAAGAAAAACACTTATTTCAATCAATAGAGGGTACAAATTTTAAAGTAATTATTAAAAAATCAATAAATTCATTATAGACGATAATTTATCATTAAATGATTTTACAAAATTATTTTACACTAGTGCTTAACCTATTTTCTTGTATAATAATTTTGAAGAAAGATAAAGAGATTTCTTTGCCATCAACCAACCAAAAATAATTCTTAGTCATTGTTTATAAATATTTTATTTTCTAATAATAATTTGGAAAAAAAATTAAATTTTCGCACCATCAACCATTCAAAAAATATTGTTGGCGTGATTTTGAAGACAATTATTAAAAAATTAATATTTTTACTGCATATATTCATTTAACATTAAGTAATATTATAGAATTATTCCAATCTGTAAATAAATAGTATATAATATCCTATAATAATTCCAAAGAAAGACACATTTCAAAGAACATGAAGTATGAAGAAACATATATAGAAGAAACGTGAAAAGTGACATTTGATAGATGAAAATGAAGAAAAGTAGGTCACTGAGTGAAAATAATTGCATGAAAAGCAAGTTTTGATGGCAACAAGTTCCAGAGCCAAAAGCCCCGTGACAAAACAGATAAACTGAGGCACAATTTCATTTATTTGCATATATAGTTGTTTTATTGCAGGAGTCAGAAGCACAACAACATTCTATAGACTTGGATTACTATACTTCATTTAATTTGTAGTAATTTTCATTTTTAATTTTGGTAGATATTTTTTCTTTTTCTCAAAATTATTTATCCTGACACAATTCTAGATTTCTGCTTTGGACTGAAATCAAGTGTATGGTTGTATTTGACATTGTTTCAAGCTCTGTTCTGCACCACAAAAATAAATAAACAAATATCTTGGATTTATACTTTATCAAGAAATGTAGAAGAGTGCAAAACGGTTTTGCATAAATTGAAGTTTTATAATACATAACAACACCCTTTTTGGAATCATTGTATGACAACATATCTTCTCCAAATGTTGTTAGTATTGTGGGCATCAAGATCATAAGAATGACCAGCTTGAACATTTGTTTGAGCTGTGTAAATAAATTGCCATTGAATCTAATTGACAGAGTAAATTGTTCTATCATGTACTTGAGTTCTATCAGTTACATCTGAACAAGAAGAAATTTAAAAAAGAAATGAAAATTAGAGTACAAAATTAACAAAAGGTAATGCTGAAATAGTCCCTGCTGCTGACTGACTAATGTGATCAGATGCCTCACCCAAACCTTCAATGGTACAATTCTTCTACAACCCTTCTCTTTACTTCTCTAACCCTTTTCTCCATTTTTCCAACCCTTCAACTCAACCTTTTTTTTTTTCCTTTTTTGACTTGGCCATTGCCATTGCCTTTACTTCTTCCCATATACAGACAGATACAAGAATGACTACAATGTCTATGTGTTCATGATGGATTTTTACTGTCAGAAACTTGTATACCTCCCTGGTTCAGTAGATCACTACCCGAATCAGACCCGGCTGCGGTTCGGTGAAATCAAGGCCTTCTTCTTCGAGTAGATATCGCTGTACAGCTATCGGAAGTCTCGCCGGAGTACGCGAGCCCCGGGTGTGGTGGCCAGTGCCAACACAGATGTAAACCTGGAGACGCTGATCGGCGGCTCTCGCCGTGCTTCTAAGCACACTCAGTTCGTGTTTCAGCACGTGAATGGCTTCACTTACATGCAGGCCATGCAAGTCTATCATTCTCTGGTGCCCCCTCCCATTACCTTGCATCTCTGGAGCAACAGGATTCCTGAAAAATCAATATTCACATCACAATGATTCTAGCAGAATGCAGATTCAACTGTTTGGCAGCCTCTGTTGGTGAATGATTGAGAAGGAAAGGCTGCAGCAGTTTGGAAAGTAGACTTTTTTCATAGAAATAGTAGTACTCTCATTTGAAGCTCACTTGAACATTTTTTTCTCTGCAAGCAATTTGGTTGGATAACAATTGGAGATCACTTGTGCATGTTAAACCACTCAAATTGTTTCATACTTCAGATAACCAATGAGACCATCATTCTTTTCAATGGTTCCAACCATGTCTGTGTGTGTCATTGTGACAACCATACAGATTCTGTCTTTTAAGCGATTGTTGCATGGATAGAAAGGTAGAATTGGAAAACAAACCTCTGACGGAAAATAGATTCTTGAGCTTTTCCATGTGCCGCTTTCATATGCATGTTGTGCAGTTGCCCTTTAACACTTAGCTCCTTTGCAAGGGCCTTGTTGCCAACAAGGTAGGCTTGTCGTGCCTGTTTTTCATATTTTGAAGAATTAAACTCAATAGACAAAAATTAAGATGGGTGGATTCATGTTACACCTCTTCCCGAGCTAGTGGGATAGATTGCAATTGTTGAAACTTGACTTTACCAAAATGTTAGCTGGACAAATTCCATGACAGTAAAAAAATAAGAAAAAAATTAATGTTCTGGAAGGATTTTGCCAGTTACACAGCAAATGTTCCTTTATTTTATTGTTGGTGCATACTCAATTTGGTATCATCCTAACAGCTCTAGTGTTAAATTTACCCAAACTACTAACTACTAAAACGAATATGGAAGACTAGAAGTGTGGTAAAGCATATGGATACAAGCCAGCCAAGAAGTACGTAGGTTGTAGCCAAATCATTACATTGTACTCTCATTCATATTACCATGAATTCCTCCATCACCACACGAAACAAAGACCCACCTGCTCAAAATAAGCATTGCGCAGGCGTGCATGATCACGAGCCTCCTCCCGCAGCTCAGAATACATATTTGCTGCCATGCAAAATTGTTAAAGGAAACATGGTACACAAAGAATGTCTCACAGTTGAAGCATATAAACGTAAATATTTACCAACTGCGTCTCCAGTTTCAAGCCAAACAGGAGCTGCCCGAGAAGAACTGTTATGTAATCTATCACCAAAGTTGGCTCTCCCCTGTCCGCCATTGTAGGCACTAGCAAGAACGTTTAAACTTCTACTAGAGCCAGTGGAAGCATCACCAGAACCATTTTTTTCATACTTCCATATACCAGAATCCTGAGAAGCCAATTTCCTGACAGTTGAAGCAAAGTCAACAGCCCCTCTAGTAGGAATAGAAGAGCTAGATTTGAACATTAGCATGTCTTTATCAGATGATGAGTAAGGATTGCCACTTTGAACACTATCTGCGCCATATTTTGCAGTACTCTGGCCATTTGATGAAGTAAGAGCTGGAAATTCCATTGCACTCAGATTGGGAGCTGACAGAGTCTTTGGACTCGGATTCTGAGTGAAGCTACTACCATCAACTTGAATCTACAAAATTGGAGATGTTTAGTAGATCTAATCAACGTAAAGTCCTTGGTTATGAAGAATGTCAGAGAAATAAACTATTCATGAGAGATGACAATGGCATCAACAAAATAAAGAATACCAAGAGACAGTTGTATTACTATATCATATACCAACAATATATATATATATATATATACACACACACCCCACCAATATATATATATTTCCAAAAACTTAGAAATAAAATTTCCATTGTCATTTATAAAAATTAGGGAAATATTGATTAGAAACTGGGCGATGGATTGCCATAGAGTTGCCACAAAACTTTATGAGACGCCAGCCCTTCCCTGCCAAAACAGGGCACACATACTTCTCTATATCTTTAGCTTCCATCCCTTCAGATTTAATATAGTTTGGTACCAAATAATGCAGCAAGATGTGCATTTCTGACCAGTAATTGCACCACAATATGCTAGGATACATTTATAACACATATGTATGCAATTTTACCAGCAGTAACATGAAAAGAGGCTTTATAATGAGCCATAATTTAACCATAAATCAGCTATTACATGAAGAACTAACCTCTAACTGAGTGAGCATCTCAATGGTCAGATGTAAATCACATCCATTGGCAAAGAAAACTTCAGCAAGGCTTTCTGAAGCAAATCCAGGAAAAAGAGAAGCTAAAAACTCCAAAGGGTTCAAATCAGTATCATTCACAAGAGAATTCCCAGCAAAAACATCGTTTAAGAATCCATGTCCAGTGTTGTCATCATAAACAAGTGCCTCTTGACCATTGCTAACATGCAAATCCGTGTTCCCAATTTGCCTATCCCAAGGCTTTGCTGATGAGTTAAAAATGCTTGGTGAAGATGGTTCCTCCCTGTAGGTTGAATTGGAAAACCTTAATTTATCAGCAAAAGTATTGCCATTAAGGTGCTGTTGAGACAATTCCTGCAGCTCATTTAACTTATATCTACTTCCCTTAGAAGAAGGAAACATTGAGGATTCATTATCATTATTTATAGACAAGCCTGCTAAAGAGAGGTTGTTAACACCTTGGGATTCATCTTCTCCCATGACCTTGAAGTCAGGAGTGATATCATCAGGAAGCTGACAACGCCAGTATTGGTGAGCCTCATCATCAGAATTGTTCGAAATGGATGATTCTGAACGATCTAGAACTGCTTTACCAAGAGATCCAGCGGTAGTAGTAAACCTTGCTGTTGCATCCACTGAGCTAGTGCTTCCAGATGGAGATGATCTCAAGGAAAAAGGAACAAACTCTGCTGCATTTGGATTCAAAGAGGTTGCTTTGTTTGGGGTGCTCAATTTAGCGTCTGTTTGGGATACTTTCTTGGATAAGCTCATTATTGACAAGAATTTGTTAAAAATGACTAAAACATATATGGACCTTCAAAACTGTAACAGAAATATTCCACTTGGCTTCAACCAAACCCTGCAAAAATAATTCAATTAGGTCATATACCAAGTTCATCAACCAGACTGTCATAAAAGAAAACAGGAACATCAAAAATCCTGAAAAATTGTCATGCATCAAGTACTAGACAAGTGAATTCCGAAGTATCCAATATCACATGATGCATAATGAGCAACTCAATAATGAATTCCAGTTAAATAAGTTGTTTATCACAGCAGGCAACAATAGAATGACAATTTACAAAACTGAAACTTGAAAGTGAATCACACAAGCCCAATTGAACAACAGAATGACTAGCATGAATTACAACAAACACAACTTTTAGCTAATCATATTGCTTACACCAAAAATGCATTGATGAACACCTAGCAATCTCACACTAAGTAAGCAACAGCTGGATAAAAGCAAAAACCCTAATTTTTTTCTGGACCAAATAATTGACAGTGGATAAGATTAAGTAAACAATTGAAAGAATTGTTCAATTAGTAAAACCCAATAAAACTTCCAAAAATCTCTCAAACCTTATCATAGGAACAACAAACAAAAAATAAACTGCGACAGATTAAAACCAGTTGAAGGCCAAAAATAAAAAGTCAAAGCACGAGCACAACAATAACACGACCTTCCATTACGAAAGCCAAAACCTTTACGAGATCTCAAGCAATTCAACACCATAATAATCGAAAGATAAACCAAAACAATCAAAAACAAAAAACCCCAATAAGTCCAATCAATCAAACATAGCAAAAGCAGGTAATTACCGATAAAACACACAATTTAAATAGATGGGTAAGTGAAAGATCTGAAATTTAAGGAAAGCGTGTGAGAGAAAAATTATACCTTTGCGAATCAAATCAAAGGGATCCATTAGCTGAGATTGCATGAGATCAGAGGGGTATGAGAGGAAGAAATGAAAGTGAAGCAAAGTTTTAATTTTTCTTTCCGGGAATTGGAGCTTGTAACTATCTCTCTCTGATATTGTTATCTCACTTATCAGTTTTTCTTGTTTTTTCCCTTCTTGTTCTTTCTTTCTCTCTTTTTCTTTTCTTTCCCTCTTCACTTTCTCTCTCTTGTTCAGTTCTTTTTGGTGTTGAAACCCTCTTAGGCTTGGCTAATACCAGCACCACCACCACAAAAATACTAATGAAGAAACCCAACCTTTCGCCGCTCGATTTGACCCCTCTCTCTCTCTCTTCTCTTTCTTCTCTCTCACACCCTCTTAACTCTTCACTGTTTATATAGTAATATTTTTATAATTAATTAGAATCTATGATTGGGATTTGGGAAAGAAAAAACGGTGGCGAACCCTCTTCTCTTTTATTTCAGTGCATTAAATATTTTATTAAACAAATGAATCACTCTTCTAAAAAAAATTGAATCAATCAATACTATTGTTTATAGAATTGCCAAAAGTTATAACACGTATTATTAGAACATGTAATAAAATATAATAGTAATCAATACTCTTGTTTAAGGAGTTGCTAAAATAAAAAAGTTTAATATATACATTTAATAGTACCTTATAAAGTTTAATATATACTACATTATTATCCTCAATGTAGATATTTTTATGTTCATATTTAATCGCAGTTCATTATATATACTCTCGTTTTTCTTAGCTTTTATATACAGATAAAAGGAATATAATAAATTTCTTACTTTTCGTAAAATATTATTTTAGTTTTCTAAGGGTATAATTGAAAAACATAAAAAAAAAAAAAAAATCTAAAAAGATTGACACTTGAAAAGAAAAAACAAATGTGCAAATAAATCGTCATCTTGTATTAAGATGTTTCTAAGATGTATTCTTTAACAAGAAAGTTTTTATAAGTTTTTATTGTACGAAAGCATTATTTAAGAATGATAATAACTGTCATTCCATAAAATAAACATGTATTATAATTTAGCTTAAAAAATTATAAATAAAAAGAAATTTTAACTATAATTATTTTTTTTACAAAAACCATCATATTTCTAAAATGCCTATTTTTTTGTAATTTCTAAATTATTAAAATAGTTGTTTATTTTATTATAGATATAAGTCTACCTTAAAAAATTATAAGGCGGACTAGAATATTTTTTTACAATCAAAAAGTCGTTTTTAGTAAGTTTTTATTTTTTTTTCTTGGATTGGTTTATTAAAAGGGTTGTGTGTTTTGATTAAGGTCTTATATACGATTTTTATAGAATAAGGATGAATTTATCTTAATTTAAAAATGTAATGGGATGTTTAAATTATTTATAGAGTATTTTATGGGCAATTTTAAAAGTAGTGAAATTGAGAGTTTAAACTTCGTTAAGCAAGTTGTAAAGGTGATAAAATTTAGTTAATCTTTTACAATATCTTAGAGTATATGTGTAACTTGGTCATAATATTGAGTTTTGCATAAGAAATTTGTATTTATGGAAAATATCCAATATGTTTTGAAATATCTGATGATAATTCTTAAGACATTATAATTAATGTCTTAGATAGACATTTAGTTAGTTCTCTATTATATGAGTGTGATATAAAATTAAAATTGTTCAAAGTGATGGATATGATAATTTTGTATCGTTTGTGTGTTAAAATATAAATGCAATGTTATATAATATGTTGATAAATAAATGAAAATAAAGATATTTATCTTTATTATTTCAAGAATATAATAAGGCTTGAACTAGAAACATACACTACTAATTGAATATTTTGAATCATATTCATTTAAGTATAATTGAATTACACTAGATAAGTTATATATTTTGGTAGTTAAAATGTAGAATGTGTCAAATTAACTCAAGAAAGTACTTAATTATATGTATGAAAATAAGTTGAAACATTGTTAAATCAATTTGGCACAATATTTATTTCTACAAAAATATTTTTGTATAAAGTTGTTAGGTGACCATTTTGTTCACAAAGTGAAATTAATTTATTTTGAAAATCTTAGAGGTTTAGTCATTGTGTGCTCATTTATTCAATGAGTGAAATTCAATCCAACGAAACTTGAGAGTTTTATTCCTAGCAAGCAAAGTTCTAGATGGCAAGAAAATTTCTAGCTAATTAAGCAAGCAAAACTTGTGACTGAGTGAAATTAAACATATGCTTAATTTGCTAAACGAGATTGGCGGTTGAGCAATGACAACATTTTTTAGACTTTAAATAATATTTCAAATAATAAAATTATTTATATTACACTAAATTGTTATATTTTATCAAACTGTTATATTTTAATATTATTATACTGTAATGAATGGTGAATTGAAATTTATTAATATTTATTTTTATGTTGAAACATATGATTTTAAATGATAAACTTGATACCTAAGTGTATGGGTTATGTTGTTGATAATGTACATGATGAGATGTATAGTCTAAATTGTATGATGTAGAATGAAATATAAATTAAGTTGTAAAGTATACAAAGAAGAATATATTATAATTATTTTATATGACATGCAATGTGTTGTATTTATAGTTATTTACTATGTTTAAATGTTTAAGTTGTGTATTGAATTTAACATTTTAAAGGAGGTATATTAACTTTATTGATATTGGACCCACAGAGAAAATTATCAAGTAGTGATAGTTGAATGAGATTCATATGACCTAGTTTGTAGTGTGAAAAACAATTATGTTTAGTAGGTTATAGGGATTTATCTTATCTCATGAGTGGATGTATAGTTTTATTTTGCGAGACTACTTAGTGAAGGTAGCGTGACTAGTGCATATCTCTAAGTGTAATTCAAAGCTAGTGTAATTCAACAGATTTTTGGCCAATACATTCGGATTTTGTTCATATATAATTTCAATTTTTTTTTAGTGAAAGTATAATCAAGTGTTTATGATGTTAATGTTAGTTATTGATGACATGATATACAATAATGATGTTATTTTTCACCAAGTGGACCAAGTCAATTATATTACAACTAAGAAATTGATTGTCCTATCCTCAAGGACTAATAAATACTTGGATAGTTAACTAACTCCTTAATTAAAACTTACATAAAAAAGTAAATACAACATATTATACAATATTAAACACAAGTTTACAAGGAATTGTAGAGATTGGGTTGCTTAAAATAGGATATATTGATTGTAAAATTCAGATATGATATATGATATGTTGGGATTGAATTGTTTTTGAATATAATATGTACCTCTTTCGTACATATAATTATATATTAAACCAAGTTAATTCCTTACTCTTGCTCACCTAAGAATCTAACAAAAATCAACCAATTCCTTGATCAACTTTATTTCATTCCTGTATCAAGAACAAAACATATATAATCAAAAGCATTAACTTTGTTCCCAACAACTATAGTCATGTGTGTGTATGTTTATAACACATTCGCTCAGCACAAGCTTTGTTTGCTCAACACCTAGAGTAAAATTTTAGATTTTTCTTTGTCATCAATCCACTAAGTGTCAGCTTCTTACACTTAATGTGTCCCTCCTATGTTGGCCACTTTTGCTCAGCAGATTAGCAATCTTGAACTTCTCTTACTACATACACATATGTAAACAAAAAAACCCATCAATTTGAAGTAACTATTCTTAATGCAAGTATTTCTAGTATTCAACAATGATAGGATTTATTCTTTACAAAAAAAGATATTTTATTTGCCAAAAATTGAGTGCCTAAATCGAGGATATGAACATGTATTTTTAACATCTTATCAAATAAGTGTATTAAGAGTTAGACATGATTCTGAGATATGTTTAATAAATGAATTGAATATGAATGAATTTTATAAATTATGAAAATATATGTATATAATTATGGAAATATGTGAGATTTTAAAATATTGACTTATTTTTTGTGGTGTGATTTGAGTTGTTATCTAACTGTAATGATCGTGTTCTTGTTTGGAAACAACACTATAATAAATTTTCAAGTTATCTAAAAAACATATTACACACACATAAAAATTTATATTACGATCTGAATCCTTAGGTAATTTACCTACAACCTACAGATTGAGATCTATAGATAAGGTAATATTAATAATTAATATTATTATTAATAATAATATTCTTATCATTATTATAATTAACATTTTTGTTATTTATAATTAGTATTATTAATATTAATATTATTATTAATAATATCATTAATGTTATAATTAATAATAATAATTATTATTATTATTATTATTATAATAAATGTTAATAATAAAATTAATTTTAATGTTAATAATTAATATTATTAATATTTTTTTTAACATTATTATTAATATTATTTTTAATTATTAATATTTTATTAATAATAAAAATAATAATAATCATAATAAAAATAACAATAATTAAAATATGATATAAAAAGTCCATGTGACGATAGTTTTATACTTGATTAAATGTGTGTAAATCTTATGAAAATGAAATTAAATCAGTTAGAATGAGAAGTATATATATATATATATATATATATATATATATATATATATATATGATAAATGTAGCATTACAATTAACATCACACTCGTTTATTTGAATTGAGTATTTTTTTTTTAAGTTAGGGATTTGAATTATAAAAAAAATGCCATGTTGAAAGGGGGAATTAGATTATCATGCTCGTTACTTACTGATTAGTTTGCCTCTTAGCAAACCTCGTTCTAAGCAAAATCATACTGAGATGACTCTTTCACTCAATAACCAATCAACAACGTATTTAATTTTCTTTTCTTGCGAGTAATACATTAATGTAAGCAAACTCACTCACTTAGTGATTCACTCCTTCATTCATTTTCCTACAATTCTCAATTCCTTAATTTATAGTTTTTTCCCTTCCATTTTTCATTGCTCGTCATCACATTTACTTTTATTTCTCAGATCCCTTTGTTCTCATATTAACTAGTAAAGGGAAATTAAAAGCCATGATCAAAGTGAATATTTCTTAATTATAATATTTATTTTCCTTCATCCAAGGCATGCAGTGAGCCCATGGTTTGTGGCATTCAATGGAATCATTAGGTGGTACTTGTTTGTTTATTACTTTGGATGATGAGACAAACTGCACTTTTCAGATTTGGTTAAGTTTTCGTTCATCTTCATGTGGAACTGTTTCAGCTTACTAATAATATTTTATTAGAAAAGTTTAACACAATTAATAAATAATAAATAAGGAAAGAAGACATGAAATGAATGGAAAAAGGTTTAAGAGTTACCACTGAGTGGTTATGGAGTGGTATGAAATTAGATTTCTTAAGCTAGATCACAAATTTCAATATGCTAAAATAACATAATTGGAAAGAAATGTTAATTAAAATGATTAATCAAATTTAAACGAAAAAGTTAATCATCGATAAAAATTGGTCATAACATGGTTAATAAAATATAAAAGAAAAATTAGTTAAAATTTAATTATAATCTATCTATATATATCTCTCTCTCTATATATATATATAATTCATGCTTGCGAAGTGTTTTTTATGTTTTATTGATTTTTCTTTTTTATATGTATAAATTAGACTAATTATTTTAAACCAGTAAAATAATTATTTGAAATCATAATATTCCTTGGAGTTATTGTCTAATAAAAGGTATTTTTGGGATTTTTTATTCGATAAACTAATTTTTGTATTTTTTTGAAGTGATGATTATAATATAATAAAAAGTTGTTTTTTTTGGATAATTATTTATAGATTTTTTTTATATGTAAATTGATTTTATTTACTGAAAATTCCAAGGGTAATGTCATTATTTCTAAAAAAGAGAAAAAATAGAAAAGAAATACATCACCTATGGATGTTAGATAGTGGGACAATATGTTATAGTGAGTAACATGTTTAGTCCATAGGTAAAATAAAAAATTTTAAAATAGTTAAAAACCAAAAAAAATATCACTTAGGGAAACATTCCCTCTAAAGAGCATCCTTCCATGGAGCACGGTTCCCTCTCATCTTCTTCACAACACTCTTCCAATTTCTTCTCCAAATCCTAACCTAAAGTTCCAAACCCTCAAATTCTTTCAAATATCTCTAATTTGTGGTTTCAATTTGTGGAACCAAAACCCAAATACCCAACCAAGGTCTCTACTGTGGATATATGGACAAATAGCGACCTAAACGACTTCCAAACAAGGTACATTCTAACGCTCTTCCATTATTCTTCCCATTCGCTCGTCATTTTCATATCGACGCCAAGAAAGTATACTATTTGAAGTGTTTAGGATTTTCATGAAGTGGTTTTGTGCATTTTTTCTTCTTATGAAAAAATCCCACTTGGTTCTCTCTCTTCCTCTGTTGATGATGTGGAGAAGGTTTAATTTTTGTTTGCATTGTACTTTTTTGCTTGTGTCCAGTGGACGGTCACTGTCTTGTTCTTTCATGATCTTATGATGGAGGGGTGTGGTGTGGAAACTTTTGTTGTTGTTGTTGTTTGTGGCCGGTCAAGCTATGACTATGAATGAATGGACGCTGGCACGTGCTTCATCGAGATAAGAGGTTAGAGTCAAAGATTGTGTTGTTAGTGAGTGAGTGTGTTTCGTGAATCATGAGGCGATAACCAGGGAATTAGGGAAGCAGCATGGAGTGGAACACTGTGGTGACATTATTGTTGCTAAAGCAATAGCAGGTTAACCTGGAGCCATGGCATGTTTTTGCCCCTACCACTATTCATTCCTTTCCCACTATTCTCTTTCGTTTCATGTTATTCTTGGAATGACGTTAAACTTTGGTGCAACCAAACTCCAACCCTCAACCCCCACTTATCAATACAAACCCATCAAGCATAATTCTGATTCTTCGAGCTTTCGTTGAAACTTGTTCAAAAATGGGCTCTCAAAGGCCATGCAAACACACTCTCACTTGGTTCAAAGTGTAAAAACCCTCGTGAAAAAATGATTGGGCAGATTGTGTTGAGCTTTATGAGTGAACCATTCGTAAACTCAACGAAACCTTAGAACCTAACACTAAGTGCTCCCAAGTTGATGCCCAAACACTAGCACAACTCTCACTAACATTGAGACATGCAAAGTTGGGTTCTACAATCTTAGATTTAAGACTATGTTCTTCCTTTCATGTCCAACAATGTTACTAAGTTATTGAGCTTGGTTGCTCAATAATCAAGACTATAATGCTTGATTTCTTTTAATATAATTGGTAGTAGATTGTTAAATTCGTATATTGGATTACTTCATATGTTGGATATGTTGAATATGTTGGATATCTTGAATGTTTCATACATGTGTATAATATTTAAAATCAATTCAATTAAAATGAACATTTTGATGCATGAAGAATTACCTATGGATTTATCCAAATATTATTGTTGGTGGGTAATGTGTGCATTGACATTACCCACGAACTGGAATTGGTGGGCATTACCAATGGACTGGAGTTGGTGGGTATTACCTACAAACTAAAGTTAGTGGGTATTAACCATGGTTTCAATTACCCACAGACTCAACCTCTGTAGGTAAATTACCTACGTTTAGATTACTTGTGGATTTTTGTCTGTGGATAATCCATGGGTAATGTTGATTTATCCACGAATTTTTATTGTTACCTACGAATTTTAACGATGGATAAAATCATTTTTTCTTGTAGTGTTGGGTCAGGTCTAATGTAAGGGTCATGCACAAACTTTTATTTTATTTTATATAAATCTTATTCAGCCACATCCTTTTTTGTTTATATTTCATTATTGAGCTTAAAATTTTAAATTAAAAGTGTTTTTTTATATGATTGATTCATAAATCATTAACAAAGACATTTTTTTTATATTTTTTTTTCTATAGATAACTTAAGATAGGTCATTCTTCTCATAACACACTTTTAACCAATTATATAAGTACCATCATCCGAAATTAATCCATTAACACCAAGTTACTTGTATTCCTATCTATTTTCTTTCATTATATTGGGTGATTTTAGTCTTTTGAAATCTCTTATAAAAATAACATATATAGTCCAAAATAGGACTATCTCATATGGAGATGACACACTAATAAGAAAATTACATTTTTGAAAAGAACAAATATTTAGTTTATTGTTTAATTATTATAGTTTTCTTTATATTTATTTAATAACTTTTGGCTACTAGCTAAAGGTGTTCCCATATTGGGTTGAGTAGAATTTAGGTAAACCCATTACCCAACCCATTAAAAAAATATTGGGTTGTGTTAGATTTCAATATCTTTTTTATGTTAAACCCAATCCAACCTAAGTCACTCTTAAGCAAGTTGGATTGGGTTGGGTCAAGTTTTTTGAATTTCTTTTTGTTAAAAATTATAATTTTTAAGTATCAACCTAATTAAAAAATAATAATAGAATGTTTTCAAAAATTAATTTTATTCTTCAAATAAGTCAAGTCACAATGTCTATATGGGAGGAAATTTTAAAATAGGGTTGAGTTTATTGCATAAATTTACTAAACTCTTTATTTCAACAAATGTAAAAAGAAGTTCATCTATTATTATCATCCTAGCAAGTGCAACAAGAGTTTTCTCTTGGTTGAATTCAACAAGTTTTAGGGTCACTCTCACATCCTTTTCCAATCAAGTTAGCAGTTCCATACCTTTTTGTATTAGCCTTATATGACTTTCAAATTATATTATCATCTACTATATTGTAACAAACTCAATCTTTTGAATGAATTTTTGTGAGCTTTCTCTTGAGTCTTTAGCATACTTTAGATGATTTTGGAGATGTTAAAGACTCTGACATTAATGGTGATTGAATTTTAAATGGCACAGATTAAGTAGGACCCTCGAAGGATGATACTAGTGGTATAGAACTTGAGCATTCATACTTTCCGTGCCAGTGGTTAACCCATTACAATTTTTTTTTTCATTTATGTGGACATTAGAACAACTAAAAATTACCAAAACATTTCTATATTAATCAAAAATTTGCTTCATATGAAATAATTAGTAATAATAAACAAAAGAACAATTACAAATCAACATTGTCACTCCCACTCATCAAAACCACCCAATTAAGTGCAAAAAAATACATTGGAATGATGCAAAAACATTGTTGGTTTGTTTTCTGCCAGTCAGGAAGAGCTTATCTTCCTGCAAATTATAAACAAGAGAGTGACAGATAAGGAAGAAAATATTTTTATTTAAAATAGAAAAACCTTAAAATGCAAAAGATTTCACATGAAACAGAGGTTGAAAACGAGGTTATATTAGAGAATAAGCTTTAAAGGCAAATAGTGGAGACAAACGATAGAGAAAAATGATGGAGAAAAACATTGGAGACTAAATAACGGAGACTAAAGATAGAGGTGAACGACAAGGGTAAGAATGTTAGGGTTGATGCAAAGAAGACACACTGCAATAATGTTTAGGTTTGTTTGTCTAATGTTATGGTTGAGATGTGATGGAGACGAATAAACAAAGATGAATGGTGGAGACGAACGATAGAAACAAGAATGTTATGATTGATACAAATAAGATGAAACATCTTCGTGAGAGTATTTAGGTTTGTTTGTCTAATTTAGAGTAAAGATATAGCGAAATTGAACACTAGAAACAAATGACGGAGGCGACGCACCACAGAAATTATAAGTTTATCTTGTGAGCAAGTATGAGAAAAGATAAATATAAGAATGAGTCTCAGGTTAAATATCAAGTCATACATACTAAATCCAACGTCTAACTCGTAGAAGAAAAAATCAATTTAAATTGGGTAGAAATTCACTTAATTATAAATAAAATCCAATCTAACTTATTTTAATTGAATTAGGTTGAATTAAGTTATTAAATAATGTGGTCTAACAAACACTCTTACTTCCACTTCATTAAATTGATTAAATTGGTTGTGATCATGCATATTAATGAGCCGAATATTGCATAATATTTTTAGAATTTACTTAACTAATGTAATTATTGTACCAAAATTTCAAAACTCAAACTAATTAAATTGATTTACATCCTAGAATATTAAGCATTAAGGAATATATATATAATGTCACAATAAACCATATCATCATATCACAGTAAAAGAATTGAATATAGGTTAAGTTTGTTTCCTTTCCAGCTATCGATGGGTGATAAATCATAGACAGAAACATGAATAACCATTATATGAATATAAACAATAAAAATGACTATTCCGCTGTGTTTGATGTGAAATTCATTAGCAAACTGTTGAAATATCGAATGTGACCTTTATTATTTCGATCCCATGGTTCTTGAGATATGTTCTATTTGCATGTACATAATATTATACTTCTCTTCACACATGTTATCTTATTAATTAAAATTTATTAAAAAAAAAATTCAGAAAAAAAAATTCTTTAACTAAATTCTTAGATCCACTAAATTTTGTGATTTTCTTTCAATATTTTTTTTTATCGATAAAAAGTGTGTTCAAAAGAAGTGTATTAAAAAAGTATTCCTAGCATTTTTCATATGCACTAGTATGTTAAAGTTGGATAGAAAAGGCTAGTCTGAAATTCCTCATCTCTTTAATCTTCCTTAAGTGACTTTTCAAAATTAAATGATGATTTATGATTTTAAAAAGTTGCAAAATATTTTTAATCATATCCACTCTTTTAATGATAAAAATATAAAAAAAAAGTTTGTCTCACTTAAAATATGATCATTATACTTTGATTGAGAGAAAATGAAAAGTATAATCATAGTCTTTTAATAATGGTATTAACTATGAAATCTTCTACTATATGATTGGGTAAATAATAATTTAGTCTCAGTGAAGGTTCAAGTTCGAATCTTGTAGGTCAAATAAACATGGTTGGAGAATGAGGTGATCAGGTATGAAAAATATTTTAATATTTTATTCTTATGTTTTTGGAAAATTAGTTCTGACTTTGAAATGTTAAACCAGACATAGAGTTGATGAGTGAGAGAGGGAGCATTGGCCACGACAATATAATAAAATATTATGTGTTTTAATATTTTAATTAAATTGATGGACGCGATTTTGCATCACAACTCATAAGATGTTGACTGCTTTGACTCTGACTGCTACTATGACAATTACATGGCAAAGAAGATAATTTTAGACATATACAATATTATTATTAAATAATTTCATTTTCATTTTTCATTTTTCATTTTATTTATAAATTTAATGTTTTTAGGTTATTTATAAATATATATAAGTTTTTAGTATTTAAAATATGGTTTTTTTAGTTATTTTCTCACTTTTAATTTATTAATTAATACGAGGTTTTATGGAATATTTTTATTATTATTAAAAATGATCATTTCATTAGAAATTTATTAATTATTTACTTTATTCATTTAAATATATTGAATTAATTTTCTCTTATTTTATATATGAAAAAAAACAAAATTATTTACCGAGATTACATGAGAAATACTTTAGTTTGTTTTGTTACATTGAGGAAGAAAACACTTTTTATTTAGATGGAAATAAAAAGTTAATAACAGACTAATAGAAACAGTTTTATAAAATAAAAATATTTCTATGGTCTTATTTTAGAAATAAAAAATAGGGTCTAAATGATATCTGATTCTAAAATAAAAAGAAATTACATTGGATGTTGTCTTTCGACACATCAATTATTTAGAAAGAATGAAAAATGGTTTAGAACCACATTTTATATTTTTATATTCGTTATGGAATAATAATATTGAAATGTGAAGTATTCAGCATTGCTTACTACATAACTAGCGTAAAATGTATGTAGTTAATAAAAGTATTTCTTTTTCTTGCACGCATAATTTCTTTTTTTTTTTTCTTCTTTGTCATCAATATTCTTTGTTGATATTTTGTTATTGACATATTCTGATGTATGTGCTTCACAAATAGTACATTTTATTTTCTATTTCATTGATGCATTTTAGTAGGTAATTTTTCTTTATTATGAACAATGTTTATATGTAGCTGTTACATAACTATATATAGCAGGGCAGCACAAGAAAATATAAATATGTCAATAACATATTATTGAAGGCCTGTTTGCTGACGTGTCAAAACACAGGTATAGAAAAATCACAAAAATACAAACAAAAATTAGGATTTGATGACTATTTAATTAAACGGGTCAGGGAAAAATATTTACTTATAACTAATTACACGTGAAACTTTTGAAACCTTAATAAAAGATATAATGACTAACAACTTATATAACAATAATATCAAGTTTAGACTCATAAACTAATATTAAGTGTAGACTCAAGAGATTGTGACAATTGCTTGACAATCTAAATACTTGGTACAGATTTCATATAATATACATAATAAATTAATTTCTTAACATAGTTAAGCATCAATGTCTTTCACTTCTAATTTGATGTCAAAAGCTTTAATTAACTCTCATTATAGGATAATTTTATCTATTTGACTTAATTACAATATAAATCTTATCAAATCTCCTTACTTAAAATTACACATGACATTTGTTCTTATATATATATATATATATATATAATACCACTCTAATGGTTACTTAACCACATCATAACATTTTTTAATTTATCCCACATCATATAAATTAGTAATAATATCACGAATATTCAAAAATTTTAATTTTCTTAATTTTCAAATAAAGAATGTTAAGCAACATAGCTGTATAAAGTTTAAATTAAACATAGTACCTATGTCATAACTTGTTCTTTTATTAGAATTAATTCGGTGGATGAATTATAATTCACTTAACAAATTTAATTAATGAAATTATTCATTATTCTTTAGTAGGGATTTATTGGATGAGATCTCATCTACCAAGCGAATTTGTAGGATTCGTTAAAATTTATTGAAAGAATCACTTGATAAAATTAATTCACAAACTAGTCCTTTATTTTTTCAGATAGAATCCGCTGAGCAAATTCTTATTCACTCAACAAATTATAAAAAGCCTAGACAATTTTTGAGGAATCAATACACATACATAAAATCCAAAATAATCAATTATAATCTACACATGAAGTTTTTATAACCTCAACATACTCCAACTTGTATGTATATCAACTCAAACAATTTATACCATTCAACACTAAAAAACAAGTCAAAACAACAATAAAATCATTTAACTCGATTCACTTTTAATAAATTAATATTTTAAAATAAGTTTTAAACTGTTTAAATTCAATTTATTTTTTACTCTTTTGTGTATACCACCTTTTTTATTAGTTATTTATTCTCAATTTAAGTACTTAAAACTTAAAAGTAGTTGATATTCACATAAATAACATGAAAAGATAAAATAGTTAGACTTTAAAGAAAAATTGACTTACTCTAGATCAAATTTTAATAAGTCAGACTCATCATTTACTCCCTCAAATATAGTCTTGTCACTGAAATATCTTAAGAAAAAAATATGTGAAACTACTTTTGAAAGTTATAGAGAAGGTAAAGGGAGAAAAAAAAAAACTTTTAAGTAGGGAGAGTTTTTGGAAGAATGAAAAGTGAAGAAATTTTGGTAGAATGAAAACAGAGAAGAGAAGATTACACCAATACAGGTAGGTCCAGTTCATGTGTATGCAGCAGCCATAGGCTATCCGCAATTGTACACGTTTATTTCAATAAACATTTATACATTTATACAATTATGTGTAATTTGGGGATTTCGACATGATATGAGTGCATTGAATTGTGTTTGTTGTGTTGGTGTCACGTGTTTATTTATTTTTTCTTACTTATCTTTCTCTGACTGCAACTGCAATTATTTAAAAAAATAAAAAAAAAACTACCAGTAAGTGGATTCAAAGGAATTTTACGATAATAGTATAACTATTCTTAATAATAAAAACATTGTATTTAGATAATAACAATAATAAATATAAATTAAAGTTTGAAATAAAATAATATTATATATAGTTATTGAAAGGGTGTGTGAAATTTCAATGGCACTGGCAAGTTATTGTGCATTGTCCTCCGTGCAATTTATGTGTAGTACTAGATCAGGTAAAAATTTAATTGTCTTTTAGTTTATTCTTTAACCATTTTTGAAGCTGTTTAGGAAAAGAATTAACTACTGTGGGAGTTCTATAAACTGTGAGAATCTTGTTTGTGTAAGGGTGTTTGGATTTGAGGATTCCCTATGTCCAAATATAAAAAATCACAAAAAAATAAATAATATATATATATATATATATATATATATATATATATAATAACTATTTTACTACCTAAGAAAATTTGTGAAGTGTATAATAATAAATCCTCTTTTTGCTTGATCAATTTGTTAACTAAAATGAGAGGATAAATATCGAATTTAACCTCACTTGAACTATTAAACAACCCTTAATTAGTCTCAGCTTGTTATTATTAGGAAGATTTTACAGCAATAGATAAATACAAAGAATTGATGTTAGTTACAACCCTTTTTAAGATAATAAATTTGTAGATATATTATTTATATATTGTTCAATTTTTTCATTTTTATTTCAATATTGATCTTAAATTTAGATTCCTAACACAATTACACATGTATACTATAAAATATTTTTTAATATAATATATTACAAAAAAATTTATTATTATTTACATTTTAAACTATAAATATGTAAGTTTTAATAATTATATTAGTGATATACAATTTTATATTATTTAAAATAATTAATTAAAACAAAAATACAAAAAAACTAAAATAAATAACTAATATTTTATTAATAGATTTTTCTATTATAGAAATAAATAATTAAAGTAAAAATATATTAAAATAAAATGGTTTCTAAGTACATCTTAACAAAAGACTAAAAAATTGTCTCTAAATAAACAAATTTTTTTTAACGCTAACTACTAAAAATATACTATCTAATTGTATTATATTTTAACAAATAAAATAAATTCATTTAAAATTTTGTGAATAGTTATATTTTATATTTTGATAAGATAAATAATTAAAATAAAAATATTTCATCGATCACGAAAGGACGAATCTTGTAAGCCCCCACAAAAAAGAAAACATATAGCTTTTTCTCATTCTCTCCCCACACCTCTCTATATTTATCTCTCCCTTCTCTCTTAGTTTCACTCTCCATATACCATCTATTTCAGAATATGATCAAACCCTAGAGTAGCTGAGGAGCATAGGGTCATTTTTAATTGATTAGAATCTAAGTTCCTATTTACTATGAAAAACATTTGTTCTCTATGTTTTTGATAAGTTTTTGTCATCAATATTAGTGTAAATAGTTGAGAAAGTGTTCCCCTCAACTTGATTAAGATTATACTAAAATTAAGATTATACTAAAAGTATGTGTTATTTTGATAACTTGTTCTAGATCCCTAGTTTGGATTTGTCTGATTAGAGGAAATGATTTGGAGGTCGTCATCTAAGATACGGAAAACTAGTTTTAAATCTTTTAATAGTAACTTAGGTTAAAAGCTTTGACTATGATGAGTTTTGGTTTCAAGTTTTAATTTCTATTACAGATGTGTCTTATGACGAGATAGGTTGATTATGTATTTAGTATGGACTGTGATATTGATAACTTGATAGGCAACAATTGTTTCTGAACATTGTGAATTGTTGGATTGATATGGTTGTGTATGATGGAATTGAAATGATATGTGTAATGTCTAAGTTATAGAGTTATGTATAATCATTTTGGTTAAAATAAAACCAGTGTAATGGGGGTTGAAAGGAAATCAAGGTACCATGGTTACATATGTCTCTATATGCTTCAGTATGATCGAATTGATGTTTTATGTGTGATGACTGAGTTATAGACTTATATGTAATCATTATGGTTGAAATGAAACCAGTGTACTGGGGGTTGAAAGGAAATCAAGGTACCATGATTACATATGCATCTATATGCTTAAGTATGATTGAATTGATGTGTTATGTGTGATGATTGTGTTATAGGCTCATATGTAATCATTTTGTTGAAATGAAACTAATGTACTGAAAGGAAATCAAGGTACCATGGTGACATATACACCTCTAAGCTTCTGAATGGTTGAAATGATATGATTATTGTTATGACTAAATGATGAGTCCATATGCAATCATTTTGATTGAAATGAGATCAGAGTACTGGAAATTGAAAGGAAATCAAGGTAGGATGATTGCAAATGGATCAACGTAAAGTCAATAGGTTTGGAATAGAGTATAAAAGATTGAATGATAGACTTATTTGTATTTGACTTGAGAGTTGATATTTAAATTCTTAATTTTATTCTCTTTTAACTCCTTTTACTTTTACAAGTTGAAAAAATTATTTCACTAGCTTATCCTTGCTTGTCTTGTTGTATTTAAACTGCGATGACTGTACTATGTAAACGAGCAGGTGCAGATGCAGGTTTTGAAGCACCTTAAGGAGTATATGTTCTTAATCTGGTCTTCCTTTTGTCTCATATACATTGCATATATGTTTGATGTATTTAAAGACTTTATGACCTTAAGTTGGTCTTTCTTTTATCATGTAGATAGTTGTACATAAGTTTGATGTATTTGGATACCTTATGTAGTACTTTGAATATTGAATGCATGTTAATACTTGGTAGTAGATAGAAGTTAGTTATTTTGATAAATCATTTTCTGATATTTTCGCTTAAGCGGGAGAATCTCGCTCAAGCGAATTTTGCAAAAAAATTCCCTCTTTAAGTCTCGCTTGACCAAACTCTTTGTAAAAAAACAAGTACTCTTGGTTGATTTTCGCTCAAGCGAACAACATTTCACTCAAGCGAGGTTCGTTCTCACTCAAGCTATTCTTTTTTTGTTTTTCTTCTTTTCTTTCTTCTTTAATAATTATCTTGCAATATGAAATTATATTTCGCTTATTCATAATGTTCTCTATTAGAGTTGAATAAGAAATGCTATAAATTTTTTGAATTGTTACAAATTCTAAGATAGATTTGTCAGATGATGGAAGCGAGAATGTTACGAACACACAATGTATATAACACTCAACGATGCATTTTTAAATGGAAGACTCACGAGACTTGATGCAGAGGATCTAGATGCTCACAAGATTGATTAGAAGATTGAGCTTCACACGAGGATGTAGATCCAGATAAATGAGATTTGAATATTCAAATTAAATTAATTCATAGAATTTTTAATTTAAATAATATTTTGAATTTATGATTATTAATTTTAGTTTATTTTTTAATAAAATTAAAAGATTTTATATTAACTTTTAAATTAATATTAATTATTTCAATATTATACTAAAATTAATAAATTACTAAATTTATTGAAATTAATTTAAAATATTTTATAAATTAACAATTAAAAATTAATTTTATGAAACTTAGTTATTTCAAAATCAATATATAAATTTAGATAATAGTGAATAAACATTTAAGTATCTATGATAATTAGAAACCAAATTTCTAATTTTATTATTTTTATTGACTAAAAGTTAATCTCTAAAATAGATTAATCACATCTTATCAAAAGACTAAAAGATTACGCTAGCTACTAAAAATATAGCGTCAAATCATATTATATTTTAACAAATAAAATAAATTCATTTAACATTTTGTTAATAGTTATATTTTATTTTAGATAAGATAAATAATTAAAATAAAAATATTTAATTAAATAAGAAAGATAGAGGGAAACATCATAAAATGATGAATCCTAAGATTTGTCAGAAAAAAAAAATGAGGATGTTACGAACACATAATACATAAAATATATATAACAATAAGGATGTTACCAACACATAATACATAAAATATATATTTTGTATTAGAAGGCTCACGAGACTTGACGTAGAGAATGCAGAGACTCAAAAGGTTAAACTTCACACCAAGATGCAGATCCAAACAAGAAGATGAACGAGATTTGAATATTCAACTTAAATTAATTCATAAAATTTTTAATTTAAATAATATTTTGAATTTATTATTATTCATTTAAGTTTATGTTTAAATGAAATTAAAAGATTAAAATATTAACTTTTAAATTGATATTAATTATTTCAATATTATACTAAATTTAGTAAATTTATTGATATTAATTTAAAATATTTTATAAATTAACAATTAAATGTTAATTTTATAAAGTTTAGTTACTCCAAAATAAATATCTAAATTTAGATAATAGTAAATAAAAATTTAATTATCTAATAATATGATAATTAAAAATAAAAATAATAGTTTTTAATTCTATTACTTTTATTGACTAAAAAATAGTCTCGGAAATAGATTAAAAGTGACTTAAAAAAACAGTTTCTAATTACATCCTAATAGAAGATTACAAAATTGTCTCTAAATATACAATTGTTTTTCTTATGATAGCTACTAAAAATATAGGATCTAATTATATTATATTATATTTTAACAAGTAAAATAAATTCATTTAACATTTTGTTAATAGTTATATTTTATATTTTGATAAGATAAATAATTAAAATAAAAATATTTAATTAATAAGAAAAGAATAGAGAGAAAACCATCAAAGAAAGAATGAACCTTAACATAGATTTGTTAGAAGATAGCAGTGAGGAGGATGTTACAAATGCATAATGCATAAAACACACGAGGATGATTTTTTTATTGGTAGACTCACAAGATTTGATGCAAAAGAAGCAGAGCTCATAGATTGACTAAAAGATTAGAAGATTGAGTTTCACAGGAGAATGTAGATTCAAAAGAATGAGATGAATTTGAATATTCAAGTTAAATTAATTCATAGAATTCTTAATTCAAATAATATTTTGAATTCATTATTATTAATTTAAGTTTATATTAAAAAATTAATAGATTAAAATATTAATTTTTAAATTGATATTAATTATTTAAATATTATATTAAAATTAATAAATTAGTAAATTAATTGATATTCATTTAAAATATTTTATAAATTAACAATTAAAAATTAATTTTATAAAATTTAGTTACTCCAAAATCAGTATCTAAATTTAGATAATAATGAATAACAATTTAAGTATCTAATAATATTATAATTCTAAACAAAAAATTTAATTTTTAATTTTATTATTTTTATTGACTAAAAATTAGGCTCTAAAATAGATTAAAAGTGACTTAAAAAACCTTTTCTAATTTTATCTGAACAAAAGACTTAAAAATTGTCTCTAAATAAACAATTTTTTTTAACACTTACTAATGTCTAATTATATTATAATTTTTGTTAATAATAAAAATTACTTTATATATCAACAACCTTTAGTTTATAAAATAGTATCTAAATTAATTGATAAAATTTGACTAATTATTTTGGTCTTTAAATTAATTTAATAATTTTATTATAATGTAAATAATAAATAAAATAAAAAAATGTATTTCAACTATAATAATTTTTAAATTAATTTGTTTTTATTTTAAAATATAAATTTCTTATTGTTAAAATTTTATAATATAATAAGATTGTATTCAAAATATTGATTTCAACATTCAACAATAAAGGTTTGAGATGAATCCTTATTTCTCCATAAAAAGTAAACATAAATACATTATTATTGATCAAATACGAGTAACTTATGGTTATTATATATATATATATATATATATATATATATATATATATTTCAGAGAAAGATATAGATAGAAGAGTTTTAGGAGAAAAGTAATTATGTGATTTTATTTTTATAGTAGAATTAAATTATGATCAATTTTGTCTATTTGTTTTTATGACATTATTAGATTGTAATAATTTTATTTTATTTTTTTTATTTAGTTATATCTAGAATAGGTCCAATACTTATATATATTCAGTTTTTTATTTTGAATGAAACAAACAGAAAAAAAGAACATATTTTCATTTTCATATCCTTTGTTCATCTTTATTCTTCTCTTTATTTTCATAATAATATATTTCTTCTCATATCCTTTGTTTATCTTTATTCTTTTCTTTATTTTCATAATATATATATATATAACTTGATATATCTTTCAAAGAAAAAAACTACCATCAAAAATCGATTAAATTTCACATCAATAAACCCTGTTAAACAATCCAATTTAACCTTTGATCTTTTCAATTCTTATTTTCTTCTACATCTTTTATCTCCTGGATTTATTTTTCCTTTCTTTCTATTCACAACATTTTTTTATTTTGTTGATTAGAATAATTTTAGTTTTAAATATAACTAAGTAAAACATTGATTTTGTACATTCCTTATATGAGTTGCATTGAAAAGCTGACATTGAACTGGGTTGAAAGGTTATAAGGATCCAACGAAATGGATAAAGTAAGAAATCTTCTCAAAACCGAATAAAGTAAGAAAGAATTTGGATCCGAAAAATATACCTCTTCAACTTTGGAGAAATTGAAGTGCAGGGTCGAGTTTACTAAAAAAAATCTCAAAAATATCGACAAAGTAATTTGCATCATTAATTCCAATTTTAGTTGCTAATTTCATAATAACAATTACGTGGACAAAAGAATTTACATTAATAGAATATTTTGGAAGCTATGATTCAAAATATTATAAATTGTTCATTTATACCGATTTTAAACTACTCCAGAAATTGATTTGTTATGATAAATCTAATTATGCGGAATTTTAGAATTATCTTTTTATAGTTGTACTAAATTTTTAATAATCTTTTGATAAGAGATACAAATTTTGTGAGGAGAATGCAACAAAGTTTGAAAAACACTTAAAAATACAATTTTGTCATTTTATACTTTGGGGAGTGTGGGATGAAGTAAAGGCGCATGAAGAAAGGGCCAAATCATGGGTCCTCGCCTTTCCAGCGTATGGACCTAAAACTGAAGGTCCACAGTATGTTTAGAAATTGATTTTTTTTTAAAATAATATTTCTTTTGAGCTTTCTCAAGAAATTAGAAAACATTAAAAACAAATTAAATTAATCATTTTAACAATTATCTTTTACATTGACTTTAAAGCTAAGAATCTTTAATAATCAACCGAGTGCATCTGCATATTAGGAATAAATGTGGAGAAGGAAAAAATTGTTATATCTTCTTACAAATCGTCATAAATAAATCATAATTTTTATACGTCGTGCTTTTTTTTTTTTAAACTCTTAGTCTCGGTTTCTTATCGGTCTTAGTATATACTATGAGGTATAGGATATTTTTGAGTTATAAGTATTATTGAACCTAACTTTTATTTATTTCATGATAACTTAATTATACTACTTTTGCGATGGTTAATTTGTTTCATGATTCGGCTGATACTAATGGAGATTGGTGATTGTTTAACCATTTGGTCAACATGACCGAGAGTCTAACAAACCAAAGAGTGTCATGGCTTCCCAAGCTCAATTGTTCAAACTATTGAGGTTGATTCCAAGAAGTTGAGATACTGACTGATATATTGGCTCCAAAAGGCAAATGTTTGAAAAATTAGAGTTGTGGAAGAAAAATTAATTTCTTTTGGTAGTGTGATAGGTCAAGATCTCTTCGATTTGGGGTATCGTGTACATCCATGTGCCTCCAGGCTCGATCAAACAAAAGATATTACGCGTTTGCAAAGAGTTTATCTTTCTAGCGAAAAGTGTCCAATAAAATGTTTTTCAAACGGTATATAGGTACTTGGTATGTTACATTTTCTAGGTCGTGATATTTGAATGGATCTAACCGTTGGGAATTTGTGACTCTTGGTTCGTCCTGTTCATCCTTACACTTATAAATAACAAGTCTAATCAATCCTAGGTCCACTTATAAACTTGTCTCTGATCGTCCGACTAGTCAGAAAGAATTTTTGTCATTTTTGAGATCGGAAAGAGTTTTTGTCATTTTTGAGATAATGATGTCTTCATCTAGCTTTGTTTCTGTAACTAGGGAGTGTTCAATCTTTTCGAGTAGAAGTCAAGATTTTGAGGCGAAGGTCATGTCATTATCGAATAGTAGTTCGGGGGTGAGATTGGTGCAAAGTACTCCATTTATTTTGAAGGGGCTGATAGGGGATGTTGTAAGCTCACCTGAGCGGGTTAATGACAACTTTTATGTCACTACTAAAGAGGTCGTCAATAAGGTTAAGGAGAGTTGGAGCTTGTGAAAAACTTAGGAACAGGTTGATTACCATGGAATATTTTTTGAAGTATTGGTGGTCTAAAACCCTTGTTGGGAAAACCTTCAATATAAGGAATCCTAAGACATACTTGTATCACCATTTTACCAGAATGAGTCACGCTTACCTAAAAGCTTTATGAGGGAGACTTTCGATACAAGGAATCTTCAAATCTAGGATCCTTCACCCATTCTCACTAGTTTGTTCCACATTTATCACACTAGTTTGTTGGGTTCTTGTGAGGGGAGATTTCAAGGAGATTTTACACCAATAAATTATGAGCAAACCATATGAGAGACCGAGACACCGTCATCAATCCAAAACCTTAAGACAATGAGTTTATGGGTTTTCCTTTTAAAATCTTAAGACAATAAGTTTGTGGGTTTTCCTTTTAAAACCTTAAGACAATGAGTTTGTGGGTTTTCCTTTTTATATATTACCCATTCCTACTTAATATGAGAGTTTGGAATCCTATCAATTCCCCTTCAAGCGTGAATTCCTTCTACATTTGTACACTTCTTCTCAACTAACGGTAGTGACACACTTATGTCGCCATTTTACCATAACGATAGTAAAACCATATAAGAGATCAAGACACCACTTCCAACCTAAACCCTTTGTGGGTCTTCTTTGTTATATATTGTTCATCTTGGTCTTTTCCACTAAATGTGAGACTTAAAATCACACTTGAAATCATAGTAATCTCCAATGTGAGTTCCTTTCACATTGGTATACTTTCCTACACTTCTCCTCAAGCAATAGTGGTGACCTACTTGTATCACCGTTTTACCACAACAAGACATGATTACTTGAAACCTCCGCTAGCAAGACTTTTGATGTAATAAATCTTCAAATCTAGGATTTTTCATCCACTCACGTGTTCTTTCCACGTTCACCGCACCTTTTTGTTAGATTCTTGCAAGGGAAAATGTCGAATAGATTCGACACCAATGAGACAAGAGCAAACCATATAAGAGATCAAGATACTACGTTCTATCAAAAATCTTAAGGCAATGGATCTTTTAGTCTTCTTTATACTCAATGTAAGACTCAAAGTCACACTTGGAATCCTAACAATGAAATGATTTCAAAGAATCCGCAAATGAAACAGTTAGAAAGTAAATGAAGGAAAAGTGAGAAGAATCACACAAAAAAGTAATGTATTGAAGTGTTAACAAACTTCAATTTTAAGTCCATAAAAAAATTCACTATTAGCAAATATTAGAACTCAGAATCTCTTAGTGAACTCACACTCAACTAACAATATTTTGTTATACAATTGAACAACAATTCTCAATTAATAGAACTATTGATAGATGTTACTATTTATATAGTGTAAGTAGCGTAACTAACTTATGTAAATCATGTCTAAACTAGCATGAAAGATATGTCAGCAGTGCTTCCACTATATAGTTTAAAATGTCACTTAGGCGGACTTTTCAAATGATACAAGTCTTGGAGGAAGTTAAAGGTTTGATGAAAATAGACAATCTAATACTATCAAACTTTTTGATTGAAGATAAACAATCTTGAATCATCAGACAATCTAATACAATAAGATGAATTAGGATCATTAATAAGATTTTACTAAATAATTCTCACAAATCATCAATAACATCTATCACTTTTACATGTCTTTTAGACTAATGTTATAGAAAGAGATATACAAGAAATAGAGCATGAAGAAGAAAGTAGAAAAGAGAGAAGTCTTATTGAAGCACTTACAACAGGAGGCACTTGAATATATATACACCCATAAACTGTTTAACCCATCAACACATGGATTGTCTAATACACCTACTTGGACCGTCTAACATACCATCTAACACACCACAAAGACCTAGATCATTTAACATTCTATAGACCGTTTAATACTCTTCTTTAATGTTATTGTTAGATTTTCCACGACGATAAGTTTAGTACGAACAGTTTGAAACGAAGGCCCCGACACAAGTTTAGTTAGAAGGTTAGCTATTTAGTAACGAGTAGGGAGATGAACCAGAAGCACCATTTTTCGTTGAATGTAGTATCTGAAAAAATTAAGATCAAGCTCAAAATGATTTGCTTTAGAATGCATAATCAAATTGGAACTTAGAAAATAACTCCTAAATTGTCCAGATATATTTGGGGTACGACGCGATATTCGTAGCTTAGAAAAAAGAGAATAAATCCACATGATTTATGCAAGAAAGACAATGATATTGTGATACTCTGCTTTAGTATTACTTATGGACAAAGATATATGTATTTTATGTAATAGATTTTTGATGTATTGAGCTTGAGACAGACGAAGATTTCCCTCAGTGGTATTTGAAACTTGTATTCCTAGGAAGTAGTGAAGAAGTCCTAGGTCTTTCAAGCAAAAACATGAACTTAGCATGGATATAAGAGAGTTAATAACATGAAATGAAGAACCTATAATTAGAATGTCATCAACATATATATAAGAACAAATATAGTGTAATATTAAGAGAACTTAACAAAAAGGGATGAGTCACTTTGGTGGCCTAAAATCCAAGTTGTTGAAGAGTGCAAGTTAACTTATTGAACCAAGATTTGGGTGCTTGTTGGAGCCCATAGATAGGTGTTAGATATTTGTTTTTAAAACTCCACATTGATTTGTTTTAGTTTCTGAATACGTCTTTAATCTTTAATTAGAATAATTGTTCCTAATTGTTTCTTAGATGTTAGGATTTTAATTTTTTATAACTGTTCCTAAATTTAAGGAGAGGAATTTCAGTCAGATATTTTTTCTTTCTACAAGCATTAAAAATGTAAGTTGTTCATGGCTCAAAGAAATAAGAAGAAATAACAACATATTTCTCTTTATACATCTTTGTTCAAATTCGTTCATTTTATTATTGTTTGTCCTCCTATTCTGTAAAACCAACAATAGCTTTATGAAGTTTGCAAACTCGAGTAGGGTCTTTTGACAAAAAACCAAGTTTTTGCATGCAGATGTGTTCTTCCAAATCACCTTTCAGAAAAACATGTTATTCACATCTATTTGACAAACAGCACATTAAGCAATGACAACATGAGCAAGAGTCACCTGTATAGTGTTGTGTTTAACAACTAGACTAAAAGTTTTAATGTAATCAAAACCTTCAGTTGCCTTAGCCATCAACTAAGCCTTATGATGCTGAAAACTCCCATCAACATTGTATTTGTTTTTAAACATTCATTTAGATCCCACAACCGTAACACCAAACACCAAAGGGAAGATTTGTAAGATATCAAGTATTATTTTGTAACAGAACAAAATATTCATCCTGCATGCCTTAAAGCCATGGAGGCGAAGCTAACACTTCCTTAACAAAATATGGTTTGTGAGGGTTAAGATCAACACTAGCATCATATAACTTTGATTTAAACATATCGGCTTTAGCTCTAATAATCATTGGATGTAAATTTGTGTGTATTTAAAAATGAGTAGTATTAGTTGTAGTGTTAGAAGAAAGTGAAGAATCATTAGTGTTTTGTTCATAATTAGGTGGAATAATATGATTGACAAGGAGTAGGAGAAAAATGATCATTATATTGATGTTGAAGCACACTAAAGGGAGTAATGTTATCAGAAGGCATGGCAATATCATCGCATTTGTAAAAGGATTATTTTTATTAGAAAAAGGAAAGTTATCTTCATTGAATATAACATGGCATGAAATGAAAGTCTTACAATATAGAGATAAACACATATATCCTTTGTTGTGTAAACTATAACTAAGAAAAAAACATGTTAAGCGAAAATAAAGTTTATGGTTATTGTAAATACATAACAAAAGATAACAAGCACAACCAAACACCTTGAACTTAGTATAATCTAGTTTTGATTTAAACATTTCATAGGGACTTTTATTATTTAGAACAGAAGTAGGCAAGACATTTATAATATGTGTAGTAGTGATAAAGACTTCAGCCTAGAACTTAACAAGAAGCGAAGTATTAGCAAGCAAAATCAATCTCATGTCATTTATATGTCTATGTTTACATTTAATAACACTATTTTGCTCATGAGTGTAAGGACATGTAAGTCTATGATTAAAGTCACTTTCGTTTAGAAAAGGTTGTAAAGCAAGAAACTCTTTGGCATTATCAGTTTGAATGCCTTTTAATTTATAACCAATTTGATTTTCAGAAAACACTTTGAATTTTTTAAACATGGTAAACACTTGAGATTTTGTATGAAGTAAACAAATCCAAGTGTATTTGGAATAGGCATCAAGAAAAGAAATATAATACTTTACATCATTTGCATCCGTTAGAGCATGACCCCACATTAATATACACAAAGAGGATTAGTATACATAGTGTCAGATGTAGTAAAAGGAAGTTAATGAGATTTTCCAACAACACATGCATCACAAAAATTACATTTGTTTGGTATACTATACTTTGCAATGTTTTAAAATTTGCAGAAAAGAACTTTGTAGTTATAGTGGCCAAGTCTAACATTCCAAACTTGAATATTGAGTTTAGCATAAATAATAACGAAGTATGATTAGCAAAAGACAAACTGAAAGAATATAATGAAGGAAAAACATATAGGCCATCTCAAATTGTTCCTTGAAGAAGAATCTGATTGATTGTCTAGTGTTTAACATTTTTTTAATTGTAGCATGGTGTTTAACATAACAAGCATTTGAGTAAAATTCAAAATAAACATTTTTATTATGTGCAAACTTAGAAACACTAATAAGATTTTTCGTGATTTTAGGAACATGCAACAAATCATGTGAAAGATTTGTGGTATTAGAATTGAGTAAAACAAGATTTGTTGAACCAATGTGTTTAATTATCATACTTGAGCCATTCCCAATCTTTACAGATCCATGATATGGATTCTTGATTGAGAAATACAGTAGAGTCTTTTGTTATGTGGTGGGAAACCCCACTGTCAGACTATCAAAGGGGATTATCTACCATAAAATGAGTATCAAGAATGAATGTCTCAAACTCTCCAAGAGTTGTAAACAATAGATGAGAGATATTAACATTAAATTGAGATGATGGTTGTTGATTATACATGTGCAACAATAAGGAGCAGTATGCCCAACTTTGCCACAAATTTGATAGTATTATCCATGAGACCATGAAGACGATGAATTATTGTTCCAAGAATTGTGACCATGAGGTCGAGGACCAGAGGAACGAGCGAATCTTGATGAGTTGGGAGGTTTGAAATTCCTGCGTCCTTCTCGAGTGATGTAGTTAGATTGAGTGATGTTGACGTTAGACTAGGGTGTAGAGACAATGTTGGTCTTAAGAACATTGTGTTCAGAAACCCTATGTTTTTCGAATCGTTCTTCTTGAGCAAGAATAAGAGTTTCTATCTCATTGATCGTAGGATCAGTTCAAGACGTGATGAAGGTGATAAAGTTATCATAGTCGTCATGTAAACCATCAAGAATTGACTCTATATGATCATCAACGGAGATGGGTGCACTAACAACAATAAGGGTGTCGATGATTTTCCTGATATCAAGGAGATACATAGTCAAAGATCGATCTTTCTTGGGAGTCTTGAATTGTAGTTTTTAACTTCGTGATCTTGACTCATGTGTGATACGTAAAGTAAGTGTTGAGATGCATCCATATCTGAATCGAAGTTCAAGACTAACCATTTTCGTTAATATAGATATGGTTATAGATGCAAACAACTAGATAACAATAAATTGATCTTATTACTGCTCATAACGAAAATAAGCCATGTTTACAAGATTAGTCTATTCATCCTGAGACTAAACATATAATAGAGGAACTTTATTATCATTAAGAAAATGAAAGACTTTTAAACCTTTAATTGTAGCGAGCACTTGTTGTGTTTATATAAAAATTTTGTCATCATCCAACTACAAATTAATGGGCATGGTGAAATGGTGCAGAACGAATATAATTGTTAAAAGAGAAAAGTTGCATAGGAAGAGGGAGCCATGAGATTAAACAAATTTAGTTCATGATACCACGTTAGAGAGATGTACAAGAAACAAAGCATGAAGAGAAAAGCACAGATCAGAAAAATCTTATTCAATCATTTATGACACCTGAAAAAAGAAAAAGAAAAAAAAAAAAAAAATATATATATATATATATATATATATATATATATATATATATA
>Ga0209700_100871_pt1 | contig 60861 bp, 25 predicted proteins | sample SiratroredBW_FD_187528 | JGI IMG/M metagenome (GOLD analysis project Ga0209700, IMG submission 187528) | Root nodule microbial communities of legume samples collected from California, USA - Siratro red BW (SPAdes) (version 2) | ecosystem: Host-associated > Plants > Roots > Nodule | place: USA...
ACTCAATTATAAGAAGAGAAAAATATTTGAGAAAATCAAATATAAATTCGTTTTATCCATTTTTTTATCCTATCTAATGATGTCATTTCAATAATATATTTAAATAAATTATTTTTCACCATTTTTGCTTTTTTATATTAAATTTAAAGTAAAGACAAGGTATTTTTAACTATGTTTATTAGAATTAAATGATAGTATTAATTAGCTTTCTTAATTAATCTAACTAACAATGAAGCTGGTAAATGTAATTACAGTTCTAACAACAATTGAAATATACATCTGGTGACTCAGAATGAAGAACATCGCCACGACATTGCATTGAAATTCACGGTTGAGAGAAGAAGTATGAAATGAAAAACAAAGAAGTCGTCTCACGTGGCGGAGACTTGTTTTGCCACATTTGCAAAGAAGTCATATGACGTGGCGGAGACTTCTTTTGCCATATTTGCAAAGAAGTCGTACCACGTGGCGGAGACTTCTATGCAATTTCCACCAAAGAAGTCGTCGCCACGTGGCACGACTTCTTTGCAAATGTGGCCAAAGAAGTCGTCACACGTGGTACGACTTTAAGTAAGAAGTCGCCATCCTGCTGTACGACTTTTTTGTCACAGTAAAATTCGCCACAATGTGATACGACTTCTTCATACCAACTCGCCACCATACCATACGACTTACCCAAATCCGTAATAAAAAATTTTTTTTGCACCTTTTTGGTAATTTAGAAAAAAAATTACACTATTATGATAAATTAGCTGTTACATGACATACCTTAATTGTTATTCCTAAATTTTATGACATAAAAATGAAAAAATAAAAATAAAATCTAAAGATAGGAGATGTTTTCATAAAATAAGTCTCCAAATTATGTAATTTAAAAACTATTTTAAACTACATAATTTAAAAATTATTAAACAACACATAAATAAAGGCGACACCAACTTCAAGAGGATGATAACAGACAATAATGATATGGAAAATAGTCTGTCTTTTAACCACTCATATTAAAATGAAAACTACAGGGTGTGCAAATAAATTTTCTTTAATAAATTATAATATGTACTCTCCATTTTTAACCTGCACCCTTAAATTAGGTGAAATGACTTAATTATTTCATCTTCTCTCCATCTTACTATAGTTAATTACCATTATCATTATGCTGCACCATAATTACTGCAAAAAGAAGAAAAAGATAAGGAGAACATTAAAAAAGAAAAACAATTTCACCTGTTTTAGAAATTTTGTTTAAAAAAATCATTTTAAAAAACACATTCCAATATATTTTAAAAAGTTTATTCTAAAAAATCCTATTCTGAAAAACTTATTGCAAAATGTATTTGATGCGTTTTTGTAAATTTTGTTCTTATTCCATAAATATTATTTTGTTTTGAAAAACTTGTTGTGAAATATATTTTATAGATTATGGAAAAAAATAAATATTATTTTGTTTTGAAAATCTTGTTGTGAAATATATTTTATAAATTATGGAAAAAGGGTAAAGGGTCATTTCAAAAATTGTGGGGGTGGATGTTGAAATTGACGGATGCAGGAAACAATTGCCAAACAAATAACTTCACTGCCCTGCGCTTAGATACTCCGATTTGAGCCTCCTTCCATCTCACATCTTGAGTTCGTAAGTTCTTTTCCCATTTTCTAGTCTTTAACAATACTAAATTTCGAAGTTACGTTTTTATGTTTTTTCTTGTTGAATTTCAATTTGATCGATTTCATTACTTTATTTCTTCCTATGTTGTAATCTATAGCTTTGCTAGGTTTCAAAGTTATGATCTTTTGCATTGAATTTCTTCTGGGCCGATTTCAATTTTTTGATTATGGTTCTCGTTTGGTACTTTGAAGGAAACATAACAGTGGGTGGTTGCTCCGCGAAGAAGCTCTTGCATATAGATTTGACTGTGAGAATATGCACCCTCCTTTAACATTGCACAAACACCCAATGTGCGCTGAAGTGAGTTTCTTTGATCATTCTGTTTAAAAATAAACCAAACTATTTACTATTATTATTGTATTCTTAAATAGATATTGTTGTTTTTGTTGTGTTATTGGTGCACTTATTGTTTATTATTAATTTGATGTTTGTGGTTATGTCATGGGATAATGATTAACTGTAGGATGTTTGTCCTAATCCAGTATCCCTATGAATAAATCACTTTGGCTATGTAAACTTTTAATGGCTATGTGGAGTTTTATGTTGAATAAATGGAATGAGGCTTTGATGACAATACTCAAAAAGGTTCAATCTCATTTCCTTGCCTTTGCAGTCAGCGGTGGACTTTAGAAATTCAGATTACTAAGCGACTATGTAGTTTGAGATTTTGTTTCTACTTTATTTATCATCTTCAAAAGTTTGTATGGAAAATGGGTAGAGTAAACACCATTTTTGTTAGTTTATGTTTTTACTTTTTCTTGTATAAGCTTTAGAAAACCGGAAATAAAGTAAAAATAGAAAATAAGAGCGAAAATTTTCATTTGGTCCTGAATTTCACTGTAATTGGTCTTGCAAACGTGAAGCAGTATATACTTGAGCAACTTTAATTTAGACTGTGCTTTTATGCAGATTATTGAGCAGTTTCAAAAATGTCATGTAGAACATCCAATTGCCAAATTTTTTGGCGAATGTACTGATCTGAAAATAAAATTGGATCGCTGTTTCAGAGCAGAGGTGAGCCTTTTTCATCTAGTTATTCTATTTTTTTTTGTTGTTTGTTAAGGATCTCTTTGTTTTGTTCTCCTAGAAAGCTGTGAAGCGGAAGGCTAATTTTGAAGAGAGCAAAAAGTTAAAGGAACAATTGCGAATTTTGAGGCAAGAAAATGCTGCAAGCAGCAGTCAATAGAAGAATTTTTTGAAATGTAGAAAATGCCAAACTGTTCTGCAAAGTAGAACTATAATTTTGTACAAGGGCTTGATATGATGTACTGCTGATAGCCTTGAAGGAGGATTATTATACACATTAATATTATTTGGAGTATATTTGATGCCCTTGCATTCTGTCTTTATGCTGCTCAATGATTTGACGAATCATTGATTCATTATGCATGCTGCTCACTTACATGTTATTTCATAGATGATGAGCATCATAATGTTATTACATGTGTGTTAACTGATGTAATTGGGATTTAAATTTGGAATCGTGGAATAAAAGCACTCTAGTGTCTAAGCTTCCAAATTTTCTGTGACTTCGACCATGAGCATAACATGGTTCTGTTGTGGGTGATGTCAATTTTTCTATGGAGTTCAGGTGAGTCCAATCATAATTGAATTATATTATTTGGATTATTACGCTTTTAAATAAAAAAAATTATATCTTACCTATTGATTATATTTTTTTATTTAGTGATAAATACTTTATCTAACCATTTGTTATCCGAACCAAAGTCATAAGTCTTATCCCTGAGGAGGAAATTGTTATGAATGGTATCAATTATTCCGTGATGGAACTTAAATGGATCAACTCATGATTGAATCATGACTGATTCTTCCTTAAACAGAACGAGTTGTGTCTTGTAGGTGATACCTATATAACTTAGCTTGAAGATTACTTGTTTTAGGAAATTATTCTATCATAATTCACAAAAATCAATTTAGGAACATTACGGCTGCTGCTATCAACGGTTCCTTCTAATGCGTATATAGCTCACCCCATTTAGGTGAAGACTCTTCAACATCAAAACCATGCTCCTTCTTTTACTAAGAATGGGCACTCTAGCATCTAGATCATTTTGGATGACTGTTTTTGAGTATTTGTAAGAGAAGAAAATACTCTATAAGATAAAATGAAGTAAACTTCTCTTTCAAGTTAAAATTAATTGCTGTATTTTTAAACGATTTTTGTGCATTATTAATTCGAACATGAGAAAAATCCAATTATTTCACTTTTTATTTTATTTTCTTTTATAAAAGCTACAGATATTTTTCTCTGCACAATTTTATCTGGTTTCTTAAGTCTCTTATTTTTGTAGGCTTACCAGCCTACAGTGCTGGGAACATTTTCCCTGGATTTTTCAAATTGTAGTTTGTTTCTTCGGTGAAGGTATTCATAGGTCAAAACGAAAAGGGAGTATAAAGAAATGAACATTCATGCCATTTAATATAACTTTCAAATGTTTTAAATGATGGTTGATGCTAAACTTACGAAAATCTAATCCCATCCTCAATAAATATACTAGCTTTTGTTCACATAGTTCTCAATAAAACATAGCATAATAACATTTTAATTTCTCTAATCTGCTGAAACTAGCTTAGACACATCCAGAAGCCAGTCTGGTTACAGGCGAGGAGATACCTCAGCAGTCTGCACTGTATGTGTGATCCTAATTCCCCTAGCATGCTGTAACTAGCTTAACCATTGATAAACGAACACAAGAATCTAATAACAATTGGAAACCCTTTCGGAACAAGCAACTAAGTAATTAAATTCATTATTAAGAAACGAATATTGTGTAATTTAAACAAAGATTAAGTTGAATGTTAAAAATAATTGGCGAGCATCCAAAAAGGAGTTGGAATTCCAGTTTCAAGCAGTGAACTATTCTTTGTTTAGCTTTTGATTCCAAGAGAATGCTGAATAAAAGGTACAAGGAATAAAAGTCAAATACACATTTGAAGAGCTTCACTGGGTTGAGTTCCAATTCTATGCTGAAATTGCATGACAGAAGGTACAAGAAAACAAAAACATGTTGGATGCACAAGGCAATCAAAAGTTTGATTTGCATCCAAGGAAAACAAAATCATATGAAGTACTATTAACTTGGCAGCATTCAACACAAGCAATTGTTCTCCTTCATATGAAGTACTATTAACTTGGCAGCATTCAAAACAAAGCAATTGTTTTCCCCCCTTCGTTTCCGTTTACTTACATGCTTGAGAAAAATCGTTTCAGCGCATCAGTGAGAGATATTGCCTCTGTTTCACTCTGGCCAGTCTTCCAGACCTTGAATTCTAAGGGATTTGAAGAAGTTCCAGTCCAACGTTTGAGTGCAGACATTGTATAGGGCCCTCCTTTTTCACCATAAGGACCCACACAATACCAAATAGAAATATCAGGATTCTCCTCCGCCTTTCTTCCGCTAGAAATGTCTCCAACAATTGTCTCTTCATCATCGTCACTTAAAACGATGACATTTGTAGGAGGAATGCCCAATTCCTTTTCTTCCACCGAAATAGCTGAGATACTTGTATCCTGTTTGCCATTGACACTTGCAACTGAAATGCTTTGCTTCTCCTTTATCGTTTGTTCAGCATCTAAGGTAGCACACAGATTTCTGCCATTTTTTATAACAGAACCAGATTCAGTGTTCCTTGGTTGGCACAGCCCATATTCTGCTTGATAGCTCAATTTTTCAAAGAGTTTAGCCTCAGCATCATCTTGCCTTGCTTTTGTGGTAGAAGATTGAGGCAGATTTCTTTGAGAAGTGTCTTTATCCTGGGAAGCCGTACTGGCAACAGGAAATGTTGTGCCCTCATGGTTTTCCTTTACTGGAGATTTTGAACCTAAGCCATGAAAATTAACACAATGTATATTGTTAGTTACAATTGTAAATGCTGTCTGCATAAATTTTCCTGGTATAATAACTCAAATAAAAAAGAGAGCAAAGTCACTTTTACAGTGAAATCCAGAGACATCTACAGATTGCTTAACCTTGAAATGATATGATGGGCTAAATATAAGAATGCAATAATAACAGGTTCACAAAATACACATTAAAAGATCATTATTCTAAGAGGCCTTTGTCTGAGTAAAACAAAGATTTGGTTGTTCAAAACAAAAACTTAAAGAAGAGGGTATTTAACTTCTAATGTACGATAGTCTCTACATAGTAAAATATGGATTAGGAAGCACTTGCCAATAATTAAGGAAACAAATCCCTAAAAACAATATTAAAGAAATTACTTAGGGAACTACTAGGCGGGCTGATCAATACCAACATATTTATAAAAACTAAAAAAAGAATATTCAAATTCACTCATCAATACTCCCCCTCAAAGCTGGCATGTAGAACTAGATTGTAAACTTTTAACCAGTAGGAATAGTAGATTTGATGTCAGATAGTTTCTCTCTGAGAAAAATGTCTGTTTCTCTAAAGAAAATGTCGCCATAGTTTCATTGGTATAGGAAATTAACTTTTAGCTCCCTTAATAGTTAAGACTATCATTGTACATTTGTATAGGGATGTCAACTTTTATTTTAAGCTCATCTTTATGATTTTCATCCTGAAATCCTTCACAATACCATGATGAGTAAGGGTTTCAAATCCTTCACAAATACTATGATGAGCAAGGTTTTCAAATTCAACTTCTACACTGGAACTATATACTTTATCCTTTTCTTGCTTCTCCAAGAAATATACATTACCCAGAGGAAGATTTTGCGCTCTGCATGAGTACATGTCCTTAGGGTCAAAGTGTTTTCTTTGCTAAACAACAATCCTTTACCCTCATTCTTGGGCTTGACTTCAAGTAATGAAGAATTTTTTCACTACTTCCATGTATCTTTCTCTTGAATCATGCATAAACTAACTTACCATATTGATTGCATAAACAATGTTTGGTCACATGTGAGATAAATAAGTTTTCCTACCAACCTATGATATTGATTTTTTCTATAGGAGAATTCACTTCTAGTTTTATGGCTTTGTTCAATGGGAACCCCTGAAGTTCTACGTTCCAACTTACTTGTTTCTTTGAAGAGATTAAATACATATTTTTTGAGGGAGAGGAAAATTTCCTTAGGAAGTAAATATCCTCTACTCCAAGGAAATACTTGTGTTTTTCCATATCTTTCCTTTTAAATTGGGACACCAATTTTTCTTTTAAAGACAATGTGCAACTCTTTATACTTAAGAGCATAACAACTCAAATGTCACAATTCAATTGTAACTTGGCCTACCTAGCTTTCACAATAGGACAATTGATGCAACTTGTGATAATTTCCCCCTCGGCCATTGCCCATTGGCTCATAAACTTAATTCTAATATTAATTGTTGGATCAAGACCTTACCACCAAGCTAAAAGATATAGTTCATATTTAGGGCACAACTCATTCTACTTAAGATGTAGTAATCCAAACACCACGATTTGATTGTGATTTGGTCCAGCTGACCTCTACCACAGAACAATTAATTCAACTCGTAACACAATATAGTGAGTTTACTTGTAACGAAGTGCTTTATGAATAAACTATGGTCTTTGGCTTTTCTTGTATCTTAAGGAGAATATTGCTTTCATAAATCCCCTAAACCGTGCTCTTGGAGATTGTTCAAGATTATATAAGGTCTTAAGTTCCAAATCCTGTAAGAATCTCCACATACACTTCTTCTAAAGCTCCATGAAGAAAGACATTCTTCACCTCCAACTAGTATAATTCCCAACCAAAATAAGTTGATAGAACGATAACAACTCGAACAATATTAATCTTTATCACAAGAGAAAATGTCTGGTCGTATTCAGACCTATAAATTTAAGTGTATTACTTTGCAATCAATCTAGGTTTATATTTGTCAATTGTCTCATCTACCTTATATTTCACTATAAATATCCATTTGCACCATACAACTCTTTTGTCTCATGGTTTGTCAACAATCTCATGTTAAATTTGTTTCTAATGTATTCATTTCCTCTCTCATCATGGTTTGAGGCTAATGTCCACTTTTCATGACTAGGATTGAGATAGAGATTTTTATGACATCAATGGTAACAATAAAACTTTGATATTTATTAGAAAGGTTGTTAATACAAATATGTAAAGAAATAGGATATTTAATAAGCAATCTTTTTCGTTTTTGTCAATGTTTATCTCCTTATTGTTATCTTCAGAAATCCTTACCTCAGAGTTCGACAACTTTTCTTGCTCTAGAGTCAAGATGGACTATTCCTTCTTTGATATTTTTTTCTCAAAAAATTTGTCTTCTTTCTCACTGTGGATTGGTTCAATTCGATTTGTCATGATTTTATCACTTGGATCTTAAGCAACCTACAAAGACCGACATGACAATGACAAGAAAGAGAGCTCCTTTGCTTCAAGCGCTTTCTTCCCTTGAAGAGGACAATTAACAAAATATTTTGTTGCATGAAAGGTGACATCCATGGTGATAAAAACATGAGAATTCTCACATTGATAAGATTTCTACCCATTTTCATTAGAAGGATAATCAATAAATACACATTTAAGAGCTCTAAGAATTAATTTACTGGGACTAGGATTATCAGAGTGAACAAAAACAACATATTCAAAGATTCGACAAGGTAGACATGACATTACAGGAGAGGAGATAACAAAAGACAACAAATACTCAATAGGACTGACTTCGTTTAAGACACAAGTGGGTAACCAGTTGATGAGGTATCTCAAATTTAGAAAGAATAATATATTCTTTTGTTAAGTAATAACATTTATTGTGTTCTGGTCCTTAGATTATAATAAATACCACTCACTCTTAAAATCGTCTTTCTCATGGTTAGGTCATGATATACATAAGAAGAACAAAAAAAAAGTTACTGAATATTTCAAATCTTTTGTAAGTTTACTTATAAATATATAGTCTATTGATCAATTGTGGACATATAAAACATTCTTTAATACAAAAGATGACTATAAAGTTAAAGTCCGAGATTAGCATATGTTTATATTTTCATCATTTGCAACTGAAATGAATTGTTCTCTAGCAATTTTGACAATCAAATTGAAGAGCAGAGGAGATGGATTCATATGATCAGTTGCTCCTGAATCAAGATTCCAAATATGATCAATAGACTATATGCTTACCTGGAACATTACTAGGAGAGATTATGGAATCCATTTGTTCCGGTGTCGGAACGATAGGCTGAACTTTCTTATGTTGTAAATTCCTTCTAATATAAACACGAAACACCTTATTTGACTCTGATTTTTCTTCCCCTGGCTGAGAACTATCTATTGTTGGCACTCCTCTATCATTTTCAACATCCTGAGCTATTCTTTCAACTGCATAAATAGAATACAAGATAGGATAAGGTAAAAGACTAACGGGCTCTAAAATATGGACTCTAAAAATATAGTAAAAGAGGAAGATAAGAAATGAAAGGAAAGAACCAAGAACGTCATCAGCTTTTTGATAGGCGCAAGCTAAACGAATAGGAATAAAAGAAACTCTGGTTTATTTATCAGCAAAAATCAGACTTGAAATAAACAGAGATTATGAGCACTGTCACAGCTCAACTCTCCCAGCCCTAACCTCTTATTTCGCTCCCCTTTAATCTTCCTACTCATCCCATATTTATTCTTAATTTCTAACAAATTCATAACAAAATATCCTAACAAAATCTCAAATTAACAGAGTTTCATTAATTCTCTGAATCGTTTTAATTTGATTCACTGCCTATTCCCATTCTGCCCCTAAACTTTTTTCTCTTGTACACCTGAAGCCCTTTCGGAAATCGGTCTCTAACAATACCCCCCTCTTTAACAACCACCTTGTCCTCAAGGTGAAATTCAGGAAAACTAAGTTTGATGTCTTTAGCCAACTCCCATGTCTTCTCAAAATCTGTCATGCCTTTCCATTTGATTAAAACTTCTGTCTCTTTGGGGAGATTCCTTCACCGCCAGCACTTCAGAAGGTTGCAACTTCAGTTCCTAGCCTTCTGTCAACCCTTTTGACAATGGTTGGCACTGCACCTGTTGAGTAATGCACTTTTTTAATAAAGAAACATGAAACACTAGGGTATCTTTGATTCTTAGGGTAGCTGCAACTTGTAGGGCACCTTTCCCACCCTAGCCAACACTTCAAATGGTCCATAATATCTAGGACTTAGCTTCTGGTTTATTTAAGTTGCCAAGGATTTCATCCGATAGGTTTGCAGTTTAAGGTAAACTCGATCCCCAACCTGAAATTCTACATCCCTCCTCTTCTTATTAGCTTGCCCCCTCATCCTGTCTTGAGCCTTATTCAATTGCCATTTCAATTCATCCAAAGTCAAATTCCTTTCTGCTAACATGTGATTCACCTCTTCCACCGCGGAGGGGCTCAGCTCTCCCTTACTCAATGTAGGAGGGTCCCCACCGTACAATGCTCGGAAAGGAGTGGTGTTGGCTGCGGAGCTGTAAGTAGTGTTGAACCATAATTCTGCCTAAGCTAACCACCTTGGCCATTACTTCGGTTTAGTTCCCGCAAAACACCTTAAGTAAGTCTCCAGGCAACGATTGATTACCTCAGTTTGTCCATCCGAGTTTGAGGATGATAAGCAGTACTGAACTTCAACTTGGTTCCTGACAGTTTGAATAGTTCCATCCAAAAGGTGCTCATGAATATTTTGTCCCTATCGGTGACAATCGAGGATGGAAAACCATGCAACTTAACCACTTCTTTTATAAAAATCTCTACTATATCTTTGGCTGAAAACGGATTTGCTAATGCTATAAAATGACTGTATTTTGTAAATCTATCCACCACCACAAGAATAGTGTCTAACCCTTGGTGCCTTGGCAGCCCTTCTATGAAATCCATAGATAAATCCCCCCAGACTTGAGAAGGGACGGGAAGAGGTTGCAGTAAACCCCCTGGCGACAAACTTTGATACTTGTTGTGATTGCACGTGTCACAAGCCCGGATATGTTGTTGGATAGACCGCTCCATGCCTTCTTACCAATTAATACTTGAAATGCGCTTAAAAGTTCTAAAGAACCCAAAATGTCCCCCTAGTGTGGAGTTATGGAATTCCTCCAAAAATTAAGGGTATTTTCGACTATTCCTTTGGAATTACTAGTCTATCGTGGTATAGCAACCTTCCCTGCTTCAATTCATACCCTGCTAGCACTGCTTTCCCCCCAATTAGGTTCTGTAAAATCCCTCTCAACTTGTGGTCTATTTGTATCTCATCTTCCAGCCCTGTCCAGTCCTGAAAAGTCACAGAAGAGATTGCTTCCAGATACACCCTTCTGGATAACGCATCTGCCACTTTATTCTCCCTTCCCAACTTGTATTTTATCTCAAAATCAAACCCTAGTAGCTTTGCTATCCACTTCTGTTGTGCCTCTCCTACCATCCTTTGATCCACCAGAAATTTCAAGCTTTTCTTATCCGTGTGGATGGTTAACTTTCTGCCCAATAAATAATGTTTCCACTTTTGAACAGCCATTGTGATTGCCATTAATTCACGCTCATTTCAGTTGAGCTCTCGAAGACAATTTTTGATTCAGGGCAACCACTAGTTTCCCATCCTGCATTAGCACAACCCCCCTTCCAAGTCCTGAAGCGTTAGTTTCTATTATAAATTCCTTATCAAAATCTGGTAACGGAAGAACTAGGACAGAGACCATAACTTCCTTTAATTTATCAAATGTCATTTGTGCTTCCATTTCCCATTGAAATGAGTCCTTCTTCAGCCGCTGTGTAAAATCTTGTTATAATCTTTGACAAATCTTCGATAATAACCTGTCAATCCTCAAAATCTCCTCAATGCCTTGAGATCCCTCGGGACTGGCCATGCTTTCATTACCTCTAATTTCTTACGGTCAGCTGAGACCCCTGCTCTTGAAATTAGATGACCCAAGTACTCTACTGTCTGCTGCCCAAAACTGCATTTTTTTCTATTAATGTAGAGGTTGTTTTCCCTTAACACCTGCAGTACCAATCTCAAATGAGCTAAGTGCTCGGGTTCAGATTTGCTATAAATTAAAATATCATAAAAAAAAACAAAGCAAATCTTTTGAGAAATAGCCTTAATACCTCGTTCATTAGTTCTTGAAACGTTGAAGATGCATTTGTGAGACCAAATGGCATTACTAGGAACTCGTAATGGCCTTCATCTGTTCGAAAAGCTGTCTTCTCGACATCTGCTGCCCTCATCCTAATTTGATGATATCCTGACTTTAAATCCAATTTGGAAAAATGGTGGCTCTTCCTAATTCATCCAATTCGGAGATTTGTCTGGCACAATTACTTTGTTCAATGCTCTGTAGTCGACTCAGAACCGCCATCCTCCATCCTTCTTCTTCACCAAGATTACTGGACTGGAGTAAGGACTAGTGCTATGGCGGATGATCCCCAAAGTGAGCATTTCTTCCATAATTTTCTCAATTTCATTTTTCTGGGAGTAGGGGTAACGATATGGCCTCACATGTGGCATTCCTGCTCCTTCCTTCAACACGATGGAATGATCATGGCTCGTGGTGTAGGGAGCCCCTTTGGAGAGTGGAAGAGAACATTAAATTGATCCAATAACTCTTCAATTGGTACCAGTACCTCATCCTCTACCTCTATTCCAACTACGACCTCACAGGGGGTGATCATATATCCTTCTCCATCAGCCTTGAGGGCCTTGAGAGTTGTCCTCCATGACACCGCACCACGTCCTAAGGATGGATCACCTACTATACAAAACTCATTCCCCTTATCTCGCCATTGAATCCGTTGTTATTGGAAATTGGCAGGGATATCTCCTAATCTCACAATCCATCCATAACCAAGGACAACGTCAACTCGGCCCAATCCCATTAAGAAAAAAGGTTGGACAATCGTAGCGCCTTGGATTTCTAGTTCCACCCTAGGACAATTCCCTGAGCTACGCGAGGTGTGTCCCGTGCCAACCTCAACCAAGAATGGAGATTCCTCAATTGTCAATTAGAGTTGTTGAGCTAGCCCTCGAGATAGAAAATTAACTTCCGCCCTTGTATCAATAAGAACCACTACTTCCTTTTCCTCAATTCTGCCTATAACCTTAAACGATCGGTTTTTCGTAATAAATCCTTGCATGCTATTGAAACCCAAACACAAGGTCTTCAATTCCACCACGGGAAATGCTTCATCAGCCTCCTCCTCTACCATCTCATTCTTGCTCTCTTCTAATTCGTTATCATAAGCTTCCAACAGAGCCACGTTAAAATTACGGAATTTGCATATGTGGTTCTGTCCCCAACGCTCCCCGCATTTGAAACACAACCCTCGGCGGCTCTGTTCCTGCAACTCCTCTGTCGAAAGCTTGGTTATTGTCGCCGCTCTACTGATTTGTGTTAGGGGCGCCCCCTTGCTTCCCATGGGTTCTCTTACGAGTCCTTCAGATGCAGGTATTCCCACACGGTGAAAAGAGGTGGATGATTGCGGAACCCCACCTCCACAATCCATTTGACCCACCCCACTCTTCTTCCATTCCAAGTTCCTCTCTTCTAGTACTATAGCCCTATCTTTGATTGCTGCCAGTGAGCCCAATTCCAATCCTTTGATTGCAGCCTTAATAGGCCCAATGAGCCCATTTATGAAAATACCCATTAGGATATTTGGATCCAAGTGAGAAATAGACCCAGAAAGCTTCTCAAATTCCTCAACATACTCCACCACCGTACCCTTTTGTCTAATGCTCAACAAAGGACAATATGGATTCTTCGAGATCCCTGGTTGAAATCGCTTGAGTATTGCCTCCCGAAATTGACACCACGAAGCATACGGTACTAACTCCTGCCACCCATTAAATCAATGCAATGCCTTTCCTTCTAGCGCATCCAGCATGACCTCCATCTTCTCTTCCCCCTCTATCTCAATTTACTTGAAAATAATGCTCTATTCGAACGAGCCAATCCAGCACCTCCTCACCATAAATAAAGGGAGCTCCATCTTCCTGTCAAGATCTCTCCGACGAGGTGGTGGATAGTCATGATACGGTGGAGGACAGCGACTCCCCGAAAAATAGCCATCCCCATTACGAAGGGAGCCCAGATCGTTTCGGTCACGGGACCGATGAACGTGGAGTTCACTGCGAAAATGCAATAGAGATCGGTATGACTCCGGCTACCTTCTAGAACCCTCCATCCATCGATCTTCTTCATCCACAAGAATTGTATTTCTCCTCGGTGGCGAACGTCCTCGCAGACGTGAACGCCTTGGTTCTCTCAGCATCCGCACTACCTCTTCCAATCTCTACATCATGTCTCTCATGTTATCCTCCATAGCAACTTTAGCGAAGTGGGCCACACAGGCACAAGCTAAAGAAATAGGAATAAAAGAAATTATGGTTTATTTATCAACAAAAATCAGACTTGAAAGAAACAGAGAGATTATGAGCACTGTCACAGCTCAACTCTCCCACCCCTAACCTCTTATTTCGCTCCCCTTTAATCTTCCTACTCATCCCATATTTATTCTTAATTTCTAAAAAATTCATAATAGAATATCCTAACAAAATATCCTAACAAAATCTCAAATTAACAAAGTTTCCTTAATTTTCTAAATCGTTTTAATTTGATTCACTGACTATTCCCATTCTGCCCCTAAACTTTTTTCTCTTGTACACCTGAAGCCCTTTCGAAAATCGGTCTTTATCGCTTTTATTTCTCTGTCAAGGGAAGCCTTCCCCTCAAGTAACTGTAATATAGTTCTCATGCATCAATTCCAAAACTCCTCTCGCTAGCTGCTAAGCACTTGGAAAACTCTACCTTAAAAATTGGTTAAGGGGAGAAAATCAAACACGTAGATACACTATTGAACATCTTATAGTGTTCAATGTGAAATTAAGAGCCGAGGCAATTGACACTTTATGAAGTTCCACTCAAGCTTTTGTTTGGATAATTGGTGGTTCTAGGAATCTATTGAACCCAAAGAACCAAAATTAGAAACAGAGAACCCCAGATAAGAAGTGTTTCGAGAAGTATGTTGAATCCCGACGAAGAATTACAGGATTGGATTGGAATTATGAAAAACTAACTGTCCAATAGGCAATCCATTTGCCATTTATATCTAACTTCTATCAACAAAATTAACTAACTCCAGCTGTTCTATTTATATGCATCAGCTTATTTCATATCAATACTCCCCTGTTGTCTACATCGTTGTCCTCAAGGATGGAATGCAGGATATTGCTTCTTTAAGTCATAATAAAATTCTTTGGTAGCATGTTTTGGAACGTAGATATTACTGTATCTCCAACATGATGTTTAAGTTGCAAAATGTGGAAGACATTATAAATTGTTAGGCTTCTATATCAGAAGTTAGGATAGCACACACAGAAAACTCACTCAGTGTAAAACAGATAGAATCTTCTTTATTAATTCTCTAAGCAAATGTACATCACCACAAGTTACAAAGAAAAATGCTTCCTTTCCACAAGAGAAGATTCAGTCAAAACAATCAATAGTCCAAAAAAGTGTCTACCCTAAACCCGATTGGTCTTTAAATAGACCAACCAACTAACCTAACAAACTCTCCTCCATACACACAGTTTCCTCCCCCATTTATTTTCTTACATTTCTCTTAGAATACACTTTCCACACTTTAACTGGAGCAAATTTAGCATAAGAATCGAAGTAATGAAGTCGGTACAACACCATACGGACCTGAAAAATCTCGGTCGTTTCGATCTTCAGTTGGCTAACTTGTTGGTGAAGTCCTTCAACTTTGCCAAGGCTGGCCTTAACTCCTTAAGCTCTTCTTTAAGTTCTTGACACTATTTGGTTTTCCTTTCTTCCACCCACAAGTTTTCTTTGGCTTTCTTCCCTGAAACATACGATAGAGCTGTCAACTTGCAAATTTCATCGTTTAAGGAAGGAAGGTTCCTTGTGTCCAAGGCTCAAACATCCTCTTCCAACAGATTAAAGGTTTGGTTGTGATCACTGAAGTTGAAGTCGAAATTCCAAAAATTTTTCCTATGCTCAGCCACTAGAGCTAAGTTCTCCCCCACTTGAACTTCTAGAGATGGGCACCTTCCGTCTGATCTCGAGCCAGTAGATGAAGGAGGAATGGGCTCTTCAATCACCTTTTTGTCCCTTTTTCATACGAGAGGCTCTCAGATATGGTAATTTCTGTGTCTTCTGCATGTCGCTTACGATACTTGGACTTCCACGACTTTTTCCGCCACTTTTCCTTTAAGAGCTTGAGTATTTGAAGAACCTCCTACTTTCCTTTTTCCTGATTTGATCTCTTTCAAATGCCTTGCCAACTCTTGGTCAAAAGTAGTCATTTGGTTTGCATAAAAAAATACGTGCATCATATCTCATAATTTAAGTCAATGCGGATGATAAAGGAAGGAGGAATATATCAATGTAATCTTTTAAGTCCAGTGCGTGGAACTCAAGCTTTAACAAAATATCAATGTCAAAAATTGCTCCCACCTTTTTAAAGTATATACAATTATTTCGTTCAATTTCATCAAGTTCTATTAAAGTTCAAGCACTTTGACTATGAGGGTTGGGGAACCAATACAGAAGAAGCCTGTCTAAAAGTGAAGGTTCAGTCAGGGGAAAAACGGATTTAACAAAATATATTTTGAAGTTTTTATAAGAAGATTAGAAGAGAGTGAGCAGTCTATTTCCGCTCACTCCGTTAAGAGAAAGCTTTTCTACTTTCAAAAAAATAAAATAACATGTTTGCAGTTGGAACCATACCAAAATTGGTGCACAATAAAATGAAAGCTCTTATGACTGCTCAACTATTAGGATGAAGTTGGGCAAGAGCGACGTTCAAGATAGTTAAGACTTATTTTTGTGAAAGTATCTAAGGGTAGTCTAAGTCCTATCTTGGAAAAGGTGACATACAAAAAGCAAAAAGGGTTCTTTAAATCTCATGTGTTATCCCTACACACTAGTTCTCCTAGTTCACAGGGAACGATAACAATATTCTTTTGCTAAACGAATTGTACTCTGCATAATTTTCTCAACTCTTCAAGAGAGGTAAAACTAGAAGTTTATTTAGCAGTTTGGCCTTAGTCCAGGGGTACATGGTTTCAAAAGCCATCAAAACAAGTAATAACCTCATAAGAACAAACCCAAAGAAAGGGAAAATAAATGCCTATGAAATGAGGTTTAGGGACAAAAAAGAAGATCAAAGCGTACCTAGATTGAAGAAACACAATGGGAATATATTCCTGGAAAAAGAGGGAGTGAACGAAGAATGCAAGGTGAAAGGAAGGCAGAGAATGGAGAAGACAAAGTAATGGTGAGTTTTGGGCAACAATTGAAAGGTTAAAGAGAAGGGCGGTTAAAATGAAGCCAATGGTCTCGAATAAGGCTAGGGCTTATGACTCGTCTTAGGCCTAGAGGAGTTTTGTTTAGTAAAAAAGAGATACAAATAATGACAATCCAAATAAGAAAAGATGGCTTCTTCCTCCACCTCCTTACTTTCTTCCGGCACCTCCATACAATTGTAGATTTCTCACATCGTCCTTATTATTTTACTACACAATCAATTATACCCTTCCCACACCTCCATACACTCTTCCACCTGAACCCGCACCTCCAGCTTTGTGTCGCCACTGTGTGGAATGGCTACGCAGCCAGTTTTGTGTCATCACTGTGAGGAGCGCTTCAAAAAATTTTAAAGATTACCCAACATCACCTCAAAATTCTTTCTCAACTTCGTGTCATAGCTACTCATAGTTTTCCTACATTAATATGCTTCAGTCAAGTTGTATGGATTCTTTACACTTTTTCTATTTTCTTCATAATAAATCTTACTTTTTATCCACATTAAAATTAAGCCAGGTGTTTGTCACCTAATCTAGTGGTGGAGCAACCAGCTTATGCTATTATTTTATTTCAATTTTGTTGCTTTTGATTGGGATATATTATAGACATTTACAACTATTAAAATAAAAATATGATGATACATTGAATAGTAGATTGAAATGAGTTTTTCACTCATTTTAATCCTTTTGATTTTCATTCATTAAATAAGTTTTTCAATCTTCCAGATTGAGCAATCCGGAAGAGAAACCAATCGCAAAATCGTCCCTCCACCCCACGCTGTACAATATCTTCAATGGTAACTAACGATGGATACGATGAACACGACGGATACAGACGACGCGGCAGCTCTTCACGATGACTCTTCTTTATGTGGTGGCATAGTTTGAAAACTTTGAAGGGTGGGATATATGGAGGTGTAGGTTGGTGAGGGTAATTTAAACATTGCACATCTTAAGAAGGGGTAGTTTGAGAATTTTAAAAATATATGGAGGTGGAGGAAGAAGGTATGGAGGTGGAGGAAGAAGCCGTCATAAAGAAAATAAAAACTAATTGTTTGATGATTGTTTCGGTAGAGATTCTGATAACTGATATCTGTTTAAATATTTGTTATTTGTATAAAGATATTGGGATTCAGTACCCAAACGTTGTTTGATGACAACGGGATGAAAATTTATAAATAAGTATAGACTTCACGAAGGGGGTAGATTCTATTTGAGTTTGACTTAAGTTTACTACTTTGAACCAGAACAATTAATAATAATAAAATTATAAAATAATATTAAAATAATTAATAATAAAACTATTGATAATAAAATAATAATAGTAGTAATAATAAAAATAATATAATTTAATAAATAATAATAAATTTACAAATTATTAATAATAAAAAAATATAAAATAATAATAGTAAATAAAAATAATAAAATTAGAATAAATAGTAATAAATTTATAAAATAATAAATAACAATAATAAATTTATAAAATCATAATAAAATTTAAATTTGATATTTGCTTTAAATTAATTTATATCTACAAGGACAATTTGGTCAATTTATAAAATATATCATCGTATAATTTATTATAAACTGTGTTTTTATTTCTCTTTACTTTCTACTCTTTATCCCTTAATTCAAACAACCTCAATTCTCACTCTCTTTCTCTTCATTTCTTTCCTTTTCCACTCAAATTCACTCCCTATTCCACAATAAAATCACATAGACCTAGAATTTATTGTGTACACAAACAAAGATAACAACCAGATTTTTTTGGTTTAATCAGCATGTATTCTTGAACTAGTTAAGAGATTTGAAGCTGTCTAAAGTAGCCAACAAAATCAGCACAGAATTACGATTTTATTTATTAACTACTAAACATGATGCTATTAAGACAACTTGTCACCACAAATATTTAGGATACATAACAAACATTAGCCAAACAAGTTCGTCTAAACTAGATTAGTCTGAATTCCTACTTCACTTAAAATAGCTCTGGGCAACTATCAAAGTATTTGTTTTTTTGTTTTTTTTTTGTCAAAACAAAGAACACTGAATTTTGCATGAAACTGTTTTTCAACCATATTGATGAAGTTTTAACATAAATTTGACACATCAGACTAGACATAAAATTAACAGGAAGTAAAGACAGAAAAACATAGCAAACCTGCGACATCTGTTCCATTATTTAGGCAATGAGCAAAACCATTGTGTTTGGAATAGTGTCCAATAGAGTTACAAGTCTGTCCACTGGCTAATTCTGACAACCGATTTTGCTCAAGCTTATCTCTTCTTGGGGAACCTTCTACGGGTAGAGCAGTATCAACGATTTCAGGAATTACTTTTGGAATGTAATTTAATAAACGTGTTTGCTCCGATTGTGTCTCAAGCTTCAGCTTTTGATCTATGAACTCAGAAAGTGTATGGAAAAATGGTCAAGGATCACACTATTCAAAGATAAAACTCCAAACAGAGAATACTACAAAATTTATCAAAAATCAAAGCAGTAATAACAGCTTTCAGCTTAGTTCACAACTCCTCTCTCCCACTTTAAATCGATTATGAGATAGATATGCTTGATCAAGAGTAAAATGGATAACAACTGAAAATACTTTGGCCATTAGCTACAAATTTGAAGCAACAATAAAAGCCGTATATCATGAAAGGATATTCTCTCCTCCATCCCTTTTCATTTGCCCGATCAATACGGTTTTGTAATAAAATTAACTCCCTTGGGATCCACTGTCACATAAAGCAAAGATGAAGACAAATATCAGTAAAAACAAACTATACGCGTGGTGCTCTTTAATAGTCCAATGGAAGAAGGTGTTCAATAATGTTAGCATGCAACTAGACAAACTAAGCATAAAGGATTAAAGTAATAGTTGAAGGGAAGATTTCAAAATTTAGTTTGCCTAATATGTTTAGCGTCTGCTGGCATGTGCTTAAGCCAGTTTCATAATTACAAGATTCTAACTTCTATGCATATACAATCAATTCAAACCATCGAATTTTGGAAAATAGTAATTAATAAGTTAGCCTTTGCCATTGTTGAATTTTTATGATGCATAGACCATGTTTAGCTGCAAGGCTACAGGAAAATTGTATTGTGAATTGCATTCTATATTTATAATACCAAGAGGGACAAAAAATATAAGTACATACATGCTTCATTATATCTTCATGTAGACTTTTAGCTTTCTGCTCAAACTCCAGCTGTCAAACATAAGGTGGTTGTCATCTATTGGTCACATTTTTGTACTATGAGTAACCAACAAATAATATTATTCTGCGAATTAGACTATAGCCGATAAAACACATAATGCACACACAAAAGATAAAGCCCCATTTAATCAGTATTGTCTAAACTTAGGCTAACTAAAATATACGTTTAACAGCCCTAAACTAGAACTGAAGACACAAATATACTGTTGCAAATCAACACATAGATACATACATGGTCTCCTTTTAACAAAATAGTTTTATCATTGATGAACGTGAAACACTTATTAAGAAGATTAGAAATAGCTTTTATTTGAAGTTTAATTTAGTTGAAGTTCATGATTCTAGTGCCAAAAATGATGAGAGTGATGTTCTCGCACGAAAGATTGGGGTCCCATACAGTTGGAAGTTATTAAATTTCATACAAGATAAATTTGGGATAACAAATCTTGGAATATGATGTTTAAAGATATGAAGTTCAAATAAATGACCATGATGACTATGATTTAAGCCAAGAAATTAAGAAAGACAACTTGTTGGCATAATGACTAAAGCACTTCCGGTTGTTGCAAGGTGCATTAATTGTCCTATGACATAGGCTAAATGGGTGAAGTCACAATCGAATCGTAATACTTTAACTGTTATGCTTTTTAAGTAGAAAAAGTTACACCCTAATATAAGCTATAGCATTTGACCTAATGGTAAGTGTTTGATCTAATAATTGGTATCAGAGCTAACCTCTAGGGTTAGTTATTAACAACAATAGATGCACGATCCAGCAAAACTATGGAGAACAACGGACAAGTTGTTAATCATCCACCCTTGTTCAAGGGAGAGAAGTATGATTACTAAAAGCTCAAGATGATAGCCTTTCTTGAGTACAATAACATAGATTTGGTAGAGGTTGTGGAGAATGACATACCTACTCTCTTTGATGTTAGTAGACCATCTATGAGTTTTGATGATAAAAAACACTATATATGACTTATCTGGTTAAATGTGAATGTATTATCTGAACATTCTAACGTGAGCTTTGTGAAGCTAAAGGATTCTATAGACCATCTAGTGGATCATCTCATGACAGACGGTCTAATCGACTCTGTGTTCATAACCTAAATTTAAATAATAATCAACCCGTAAAGATCAAATGTTTTCTAGATAAATTACAAACATTTAAAATCTTATCTTCACCATTTATATTATCTATGTTTTAATATGATTTATGATAAATGGTCAAATAATCATCTAATTAAGGAAATAAATGAATCTATGTGTTTATGTTTAAATGTGATTAATGATCATATATGCAAATCTTGATTTGATTGTTTCTATAACAAATCAGAGTCAAAAGCGCTATTGAAGATTCATATCATACCCTTCCATATCAAGATTCTATAGACTAAGCACAGACAAAGATTATCATTGAAGATCAAGTCTTAGCAAAAGCAAAGTTGCAATGGTCATCTTTACAAGTCTACACAAAGGATTCAAGTCAAAGATGAAGAAAACATAACTAACTTCTACAATCTTTCAATCATCTAGTGATCTTATTCTTTTTAGGAGAGCATAAGATTTTGCAATTCTTCACCTTATGAAGTTAACCAGTGTGCTCTCTTTGCGAGTGTTCTTTACTTTTCAGAGGTCTTAATCTCAAAGGGAGGTTAAAATGGTCTAACCAGGAGTGGTTTGTGTACATGTGATAACCAAGAGTGGTTTGTTTGCTTGTAACCAAGAGTGGTTGGTTTATTCATTGTAATCAATTGTATTGTTTAGTGGAACTTCTTAAGAATTGCTTAAAGGAGAACTGAATGTAGCCCTTGAGTTTGGGTGATCTAGTATAAAATTTGTGTTATGTTGCTTATTCTGCTTGTTTGCTAGAAGGTCTAGTCTACCTCTTTGCTTATCTAAACCCTCTTCTAGAGTCAGTTGTTCCAACAATTAGTATCAGAGTCAGGCTACATGTTCAATTTTCAATGAGTCAATTGTTTAGGGGGAGATTGTTGCAGCTTACACAATTATCCCCTGGTGTAGGCTTGGTGGGCCGAGTCATAATCAAAGAGTTTGATTCCTAGTGGGACAATTGCTGAGTGAGATTGTTGGATTGTGCATTCATTGTCCCATGACATGGCCTAGGTGGGTCAAATCACAATCAAATCATGACACTTAGACTGCTACACTCTTAAGTAGGAGTTTCACCCTAACTATATGTTATAATTTTTGTCCTAATGGCAAACACTTGATCCAACATCGATTCATGGAGTTAAAGCTTAACATTTCCATGAAAAATCTCAAGGAGTAGTGTTAGAATAGTGAGACTTTTCCCTTACTAGAATTTTGAATGAGTTTGAGATAGAGAACTTGTTATTGTTGTAGATTTTGTCTTTTACGTTTTGTTTAGTTAATTAATTTAAATTTCAAATAAATCTAATGGTAGGTTACATATTTTAGGATTATTTTCCTCCATCTTAGGATTATTTTCCTCCATCTTTAATCTTTCTATTATGTGGGATCGAGTTAGACTTTGAGACCAACATCTAAGATGATGCTCTAGCCTCAGTTTCTAAATTACAGTTTACAGTCCAAAAAGCCTTTTGGAAGAAACCAAATTTGATGAGCTCAAGTCTTCGATAGCAAAGGTAAACTGGGTCACTTGACATGAGACTATCCTCAAACAGGAAAGACCACCCTTTGCTTCATAAATGGATGTAAGAAAACACTTTCATCATTAATTGGCTGATCAATTAAATGGAGCCAACAATTTAGAAGCCACGTTTAAATTCTCCTCCAAAGGTTTCGTTACATGCAGTACTACTTTTATTCTATAACTCATTGGTTCACTATTTTATTTGCTGAAAACTTCGAACATAACCAACTTAGTTTTGCAGCAAATGTTAATAAACTATTATCAAACTCAAAAGATTTACAGTGCCCTTACTAAAATTTAAACAGATCATTGAGCATTGAGCATAGTATTTATGGTGCACACTTAATCATCATACGTCATACAGCAAACTAACCACGGTAGGCTGTTTGAGCAAACCGTTTCTCATTCTCTGATGCAGATCTTGACATTCTTCCTGCAATAACACCAAATGTTATAATTATGAATCCGCAGAAAATATATATACAAACAACTAGGATCAGAATAACTCACTAGTTGTTAGACACGATTTCTGTAAGGAATATGGCCATACAGATCACATATTTATAAAAATAAATTGTAACTAGTATAAACTATGATTACCTAAGAAGTCCTATCATCATCCTAGGCAGAAAACTAAAACTGTATAGCTATCATTCAACACCAAACAAAAGAAAAAATGGTCAAGAAAACAAGCATACAATTCTACTTTTAAGCTGTTGCTTTTTCGTTCCAGTGCCTATAGGGACTGGAGAAATTAGAGAAAAATCTTATTATCACAACATTCATACCTCAGAAAAGTTATCATCTGAAATCTTGGAGATGGGTACACTTTTTGGCACATTAGAAAGCTGAAGCGTGATTTCCTTGTTGATTTCATCATTCTTTAAAGGTCTGTTTATTCCTGTAATTTTGCAGATATAGAATGTCAATTCTGCATGTTAGAAAAAGTATGGTAGCCAGCATAACAGCATCAGTCATGTTGACCTTCTATAGCAATGTACTGCGGCTAAAAAAAGAACAAAGTACAATATGCTTAAGATTTTATAATTCATTTATATTTTCTAGATATGCCTTTTGAATACAATGAATGACTCGGTATCTTTTTCTTCCAATTCAAGAAAATTAATGTCAAAATTACATGCATGATTCACTAATTCTTTCAAAAATATTAAAAAAATGAAGTTCAAGATAAAGTTATGATGAGCTTAATTAAATTAACGTCTTTACATGTCTTGTCAAAAGAAATAATATTATTTAATCAAGTATAAGAAGCAGTAGCTTCATTTAGAGTAAAAATAAATAAAAGCCAGTCAGTACATCTAGTTTGACACAAAAAAGCAGTTTGCACAATATCTTCTATAATTTTACATTACAAAAGTAGTTTATATACCGACAGTTCTTCAACTCACATATTATACACAATACTCACTAGATATAAAACAAGGATATCTAACTACTAGCTGCAACATACATGTGTATCTCTTCATTACAAAACATGAATTCTATTTTAGGCAAATTACATACCTAGAAATTTTTTGCATAGAACTTCTGACCACATTTCAGAAATAAGATCATCAAACAATTACACTATCAGTAGTTTATTTGAAACCTTTTTGCAGCCACCAAAAATTAACTACTTTACTTCCATTAAAATTTTAAAAATCTACCAACTACCATTTCAGTAGTTTGAAGACGTCACAGAGATAAATTACCTAAAACTTGCACAAGCAGATGTGAATTCTTCTGTAAATAGTCATACGGATCAGTTTTGATCCTTACGTAACTTCCTAGCACTTTGTCATCAAAAGTTTGTGGTTGCTTTGAAAGTTCATCCACTAAACTCCTCTTCAAGTAGACACGCTTGAGGTTAGAACTAACTATAGCTGCAAGACAGTTTTGATGCTCTTCATAAACCATGTTCAGATTATGAGATGTTGTACATGAAATCGATTTTCTCTTTCTTGAAGAGTTCGATGGTTCATTGTAATCCCTATCGTCAGAACTACTACTAATATCACCCACGTCATCAAAATTATCAGCAAAGTGTCGTGCCAGAAGATTTTGCATCTTGTTTCTGTTTACTGATTTCCTCCCTAGTAAGGATCTCAGTGGTGCATCACAATGTATCTTTTTCTTTTTCTTAGGGTCAAAAAGCTTGTTTTCTCTGCAGTACTCAATAATGAATGAGGCAACATCATGTTCAGAAAATTCATTGCTTGTGTCTCTGCCGATATATTCAAGAAATTCCATGAGACTTCTTGAACCCCATCCAATAAACTCTTTTTTCTTATCTTTCACATTTCCTTTCATTGATTTTAACTTTCCCAAGCCCTTCTTTGTCTTCCGTGACATTGATCCTGCTGTGTCATTCATGTCATCACAATCAGAAACCACATAGTTACTTACGTCTTCAGAATCACCACTGCCATCTTCCCCTACACCTATTTCATCGGGATCCAAGTCATAATTGCTTTTTCCATTCTTAAAGAATCTATCCGCAGAGTGTACATGTTCAGAATTCAGCCCTTCTTGTTCTTTGATGATTTCATAATATTCTGAAAATAAGAATTCATACGTAGCTTGATCTTTGAAATCTACCAATTCCTGTCAATAAAAAAGCATGAAAACATAAAGTGATATAAAGAAAATGAAATTTGTTTTATTAGTCCCAAAGAAAGATAAATGTTCTATACTAAATTCCAAGTATCAAGAAAAAAGTAAACTAAACATGTTCTTAAGTTAAATGCGAAAATACTACACTTGACATTGTTTAAGATGTAAAATTCTACAACTAGGCATACATTGAAATCTTTTCCCAGTCATGAAAAATTTTCCATTCATCAGAATGCATTAAGCATCCAAAATTAAAAGACCGTATGTTAGCACTGATTATAATTTCTTCGTTAAAATTCATTAAAACTAACTGTAACAACGCAAGATTTCATTCTCCAATCATTTCATGCAAGTGATAGGAAAGTAAGAAATACAGAGTCTATTTAGTTCCGTTTAGTTTTTTTGAAAACAATTTTTGTCTTTAACGAAAAGTAATAACAATAAAAACAGTTACAGGACGTGTTTGCAAAATAAATAGAACAATTTTTATTTTTCCAAAACAGGTAAAAACACAGAAAACAAGTGTATCGGTTATTATTACTGCCCCAGCTAAACAACCTATGTTGTTTTTTAATTGTCTGAGAAAAATTAAACTTGTAATTTACATTAACAGTAATTTTCCATTTTGTCTTTAAACTTAGGATTTCAAATAATGTAACAATTTTTCTTTCTTATACCCTTGCTGCATATTAGATGTGATTGAAAAAATCTTACCCCATCAGAACCAATATCAGCTTTATCTTCTATCATAAGTGCAAGTTTTGAGCAGTGACTGCAAAATCCTTTGTTCCCTTTTACAATAGCAAATTCAGCATCATAAATGCATTTCCCACAAATAGCTATTGGGCAGCAAAAGCACTTAAACTTAGACGCTTTATGGCAACGGAAGCAAACATGTGAACCTGCAAAAAAGAATTTATTCAAAAGTCCTTCAGTAACAAAAGAAACAAAAGGCATTCAACCATAATCTCTTGAACATGGATAGAGAGAGAAAAAAGGGGGTAAACACATTCATAAGTATGCCAAGAGAATAAAAATAGACCGTTCGTGTGAAGTTTCTTAGAAGTTATAGATAAACAGTTTTTATTTATTTATTTTAGATAATCAAACTATGCAGGTTCAGACAACAAATAGTGTATAAGAGAACATCTGGAGCATCAGTACATGATTCCGAGTTATATATAAGAATATATAAGATGAGCAATTAGATATTATGGTGGAATCAATTGCATAGAGGAAATATATTTTACTGTCTTCCAAGTAGATAAAAAGAAATTGTGGAGAAGCTGTATATCAAGATTGTACATGAGTCCTGCATATTATAGTAGAAAATGTATGACAGTGCACAGTTTTGTATAGGTTTTTGTATTTTTAATTAAAATTTGTTATTGCTGAAGGAAAAAAAAAATTTGACTGTCTCCCAGTAATGATAGGGCGATAGGTTGAAGCATGCTTACCACAAGTCCATTTACTTCCGTTCTCCAAAAAGGAGTCATCTTTGCCCACGCAATGAGGATGATAAGTTTTCAGACAATCCCTTCAAGCAACATGGGTTAATTAACAGTTAAAAAGAAAGTCTCTTCCAGGAAATAAAATGATCCAAGATTTCAGATTGAGATTCATCATTAATTATAAACAAGATTGAAGAACATTCTAAGTAAACCACAATTTTATCAACAAAAGGTAAAATAAACAAAGCCTAAAAGTATGAGCAACATTGTTAATACCTTGCAATTTTTCTATGTTTGCTGCAATGCCAAATGCATAGTATAAAATAGGAAACAGGTATGAAATGATTAATGCCATTTATAAAAGCAGCAAACTAGCACAGGTCAAATTTATGTACACACCTCATCTTTCCCACAGAAACACAGACCAAAGTGAAAAGTCACAGCACTGTGTAGCAAACTAAAACCAAAGAATATAATTAAAAAATTAAGTAACTATATTATATGTTCTTTTCATTACAGATTCACCTGTCACTACCAAGGGTAAAAAATGGTCAATGTAGCTACAAAAAAATTCATAGGAAATTCATATTTATTCATTTCAAAATTGTCCTAAGAACAAACTGTGTCTTCCTTCTCATTCTTACATCTTAAAATTAAAAATTAAAATTGCATTAACTACACGTATGTTTGTGAGGTGAAACTTACCTGTGATCACAGACCATCAATAACCCTCCATCCTTGCACGTAAAGCACCAGTCCTCTGCAATATTCTCCTTGCTCACCTTCTTCTTCTTCACCATCTTGTTTCACCAAATAAAATAAAAAAGGAAAAAACACTCTCCAACAACTCTGCAAAATTTAGCTGAAAAAAAAAACAAAATCATAAACAGAAATGCAGTACAATAACAAAACTAAAAAGGACAAAAAAAGATAATTTGAACAGAGGAACAGACACCAAGATGGTGAAAATTTCAATCTTTAAGAAAGCAGTGAGTGAATTATGCAGGCATTAGTGACACAAGGGAGTGATCACATTGAGATAGTGAGAGAGAGAAACAACATTTTGCGATGCCGTTTGAGGGGAGAAGAGAAGGTTGTGGCGTGTTTGGTGATGGAGGAGAATGGTGGTGTCACTGCAACAGCTTTGGCAAAGAGACACACACACAGGAGAAATGGGCACGAAAAATGAAGAAAAGGTCTGAGTCGGATCTTGGTGGGGCACAGTGACTGTATGTGTGTATACCAATGGGAATGTTACATTTTGAAATCACATTAATTGCAATAACTATAGATTTTTCTTTTTTTGGTTGTTACAAACATAATTATTCTGTTTAGTCAAATGTTATTATTATTGCAAAAACATGTTTTTAATTAAAATTTTACTTAAAAACTTAGTTCTCTTGTAGAATTAAAATTTGGATTGTTGTGGGCACTTCCTTTTAACCTAAAATTAAGTTTATGAATTTTAGTTTGTTTATAATTTTTACCATTATTTGATTTAATAATGGATAATCATATAAATAAAATGTATTTACGTTTATGGTATGTTTAGTGTATGGAAAAAAATGAAAATTGGAGTATACAAAGGCAACTGATATATTTTTCTATTTTAAAATTTCATTTTCTTATTATTTTTATTTTAAGAAATATGTTTTCTCCTGCTTAGTGACACTGGTCCTCTTGTGGTATGTTTGGTAGAAGAAAATAAATGGAGGGAGAGAAAATAGGTGGAAAAGAAATAGGTAAAAGAATAGATTCAAAATATATGTTATTTGACCGAAGAAAAATGACAAGAATATAAAATTAATGTTTTGAAATTATTTTATTTAGAATAAAATAAATTAAGATGTTGTTATTAATTAATGTTAATATTATTTTGTATTATTTATTCTTTAAGAATATATTTTACTATTCATTATTTATTATATAATATTATTGTATACAATTATACTATAATATATTTTATATATTGTTATTATATTTTATACAGTGATAGGATATCTAAAGAAACTGAACAGGTCCTAAGATGCACCTAAAGGATTAATTTGAAGGAGAGGATTTAATGCATCAGTGATAAAATGCACCTAACTAATTAATAAGTAGTTAAATAGTTTAGGCGTGAGAATATCACCATGGCATGCCTATAAGACTATGTGTGAAAATTAATGCACGAAATTAATGCACCTATGTTAGCTATTGTCTTTGTGTGTGAAAAAAATCCATTCGTGAAAACAAAATGAACCGATCATTAGTGGAAAAAAAGTCATTTAATCGCGGTTGTCCAATCGTGATGGATTCAATTGCGATAAAAAGTACTGAAGATACAAATGCGATTGTACAATCGCGATGGAAAGTATAACATACCACCGCGTTTTTTGTTTGTTACACTACAAGTTCATCAAAGTTAATTCATTACACAAGTCTACAACGAATTTAATAGGTTCAATTAAGAATAAAAATACCTTAGGCTGCACCCAACGTAGGGTATGGGATGAGGATATAAATCTACCGCCAAGTACATTAATAACATTAATTGCACTAAAATCAAAGATGATTAGTAATAACTTGCATATTATACAAACAAGATCAATATTTTATAAGGTAAATTAAATCATACCCTTGTATCACTTGTTTGATGTCATTACTTGGCTTCTTATGCAGTGAACAGAACCATACCACAGTTTTATCCAAAGGACAAACAACCATTAGTTGCTAATGGCTCCTAAAATAATGAATCCATTATTGATGTTCTCTAAATTACTTGAAATAAAAAATATAAAGACTAGTAACTTACGATTGAATAATTGGGGCAAAATAAATGCTCTTTCTGGATTCTCCAATCCAATTCTGTATATAATTTTGGCATTCCAATCTTTTATTTCCAAACATTTGTATACTTTGTGGCTCAAGGAATCCATAAATATCAGCATTCCCTGAGTTATAAACTAATTTATTTATGTACCTGCATTGTTAATATATTGAATATCAGTAAAAACATATTAAGAAATGTAAAAATGTGTAACTCTAAAATATACTTACATCATCCATAACTGAATAACTGTAATGTTTAACATTTGGGATCCCATGGCGATTTCCATTATATCATTCATGTATACGTAGAGTGGCATACCACCATTGTTGACACCAAATACTCTATGATCCCACGAAGTTGGACAAGGTGAATCATACATGATGTGGGAAAGCCTAAACAACTCCTGAATTGGATTCACAGATGTCTGGAGTTGTTGGGATGGTTGCGGGTCAGGACTTGGTGATTTCTGTTTACTCGCAATGTCCTGTAATAGAAAATAACAAAACTAAATGTATTAATTTAAACAAAATTAAATGTTAATTTAAATAACATGAAGAGAAATGATGACAATCATACCTTATGTTTTTTATAAATGACCTTTAGGAGATGTGTAGGCCATGCAATAAGAGTGCCTGCCCCACAAATCTAACCTCTGATGTGGGCTCTGGCACCTTGGCATCAGCAACTTTAACTTTTTCGACGACCACTCTACTTAAATCTTCTCTAAGTGACAATGTGTGGATCGTCGAACCCTGTAGCATACACTCTCCCAATTGCTACCATACAAGGAGGATCTTCAGCAAGCAACTTACAAAGATATGAAATATATGTTTGTAGCTCCTCCTCGTCCTCGTCCTCGTCGCCATCATCACAACTACCCTTTATGCTAACTCTACTGTGTGCTAACTCTTGCTGCATAGGTAGTGTTTCATCTTGCTGCAGAGGATTGTGTTGTTGTGTCATGCCCATGGATGAAATAACCTGCTCCATTTCTCGTCTAATTTCTTCTCTCATTTCTCGTCTTAAATCTTCTCTAATCTTAGCTAGTTGGTCTGGTATGGCTGGTGTCGCAGATGAGGAAGACCAGGAAGCTGATCCAAAAAATTGTCTTACCCCTACACCAAACCCAGCAGTGCGGACACGACCAAGGTGTTCTGGGATGCCAATAGCTTCCATCAGTATATCTTGTCTTCCTTGACTCACAAAACTTCCCTGTGAGCTCTGTTGCACCAGGTCATCCTACGAAAAATAATGGAATAAAACCCATCAATTAAATACTAAAAATGAAAACATTACATGATACTCAATTTAATCAAATTAACACACAATTCGATGGGCAATCTCTTCAGACTTTGCAGATGTCATTTGCCCTCCTAGTTTAGTCCTAGCCAACTTTCATTTCTCATGTCGACTAGGAGGGGATGGAGGAGAAAAAACATCTTCTGAAGTTGATGAATCATATAATGATTTCGTCTTTTCTTCCATTATCTTCCTTTGTAATAAATCATAACCCCCCTAGACAATTGGTGGGGGTGACATTCTTATTCACAATGTCTTGCGCTTTCTTTCTCTTCTCCTACAAAATACAAAATTCACCTGTCACATTGATATTATTTAATTAACTGGGTCTGCATAAAAAAAAATCAAACCTGCCAAGAGGGATCCTCTCTAATTTGGACAAATTGTCTCCAAGTCTCTTCATCAATTCCATATTTTTCACATGGCGATTGCCCCTTGCGTTTTCCATATACGTATGTAGTCGTCAAAACGGCCTTCAATGACCTCCATTTTGCCCCCAATGGATGACATAATCTTCTTCCTAATTAAGCTGGAGCTTTCAAACTCAAAGCTTGTCTGCAAAAATAAATAAATAAGTCATCAAGCAAAGAACAAAATAATTTATAATGTAATTATTATAACTTATAAATTTGTTACTTACACAAAGATCCTGCCAAATCAGATTTTTTTTTCTTCAGTCACATGATCCTAGTCAGGTACTAAAACAGATACTTTTGATCATGCTAAGACACCTAAATAACTGCCAAACTTTGCACCATTTAGGCCTGAAGCCCTACCACTCTGAGGATCTATATCAACTGGGATTTTGATACCACCAAGACAATTAATGGCAATAGCTTCTTTAGTCTTTTTTGAAGAATCAACCATGACCTGAAATTGAAATAAAACATGCTTAATATATAACATCAACATGAACAACAACAAATGTTAATATTATGCAAATGTTAACAATAACTCATAAAAAAACTAAATATTACTTATTTTTGTATTATGGAAGTGTTGCAATGTTCTCTCATATTCTTTCATTATGATCCGTTCGTGTAGCATGTACTTCATCAACATCATTTTCTTCATTCATAGGAGGTAACTGTCTTGAGAATGATGAATTATTAGCATATTGGACTATTGAATCGTCATGGTTATCGACATCTGGTTCTTTTCTCCCTTGGATGACAACTAACCACCTCTCATTTGAAGGATCTTTAACATAAAAAACTTGTTTTGCTTGGTAAGCCATGATAAAAGGATCTTCCTTATAACCTATCTTCGCGAGATCAACTAATGTAAAACCCAAGTCATCAACATGCACTCTGTGTTACTATCAACCCATTTACATTTAAATACCGGTACTCTAAATTTCACATAGTCAACTTCCCATATTTCTTTAATTACTCCATAGTAACTTATTGTAGCCATGACATGATTGTTATCTTTTGAAGTAGCAAAGTGCATTGACTCTGCCTCAAGGGTGACACCACTATTCTGCATTGTACTTTCTTGATCCTCAGTGTTTGTGTAAAAAGAGAACTTATTAATATCATATCCAGACCATGTTATGACATCAAAGTTTGGTCCTCGTGCTAACCATTTCAAATGTTCAACATCACAAGCCCTTTCACCAATTTTCTCTTTAAACCATTTCAAAAATGTCTTGTTATGTTCATTCAACAACCACTTCTCATTTGCACGTGGATTCACTGACTTCAACAACATTTTGTATTCATTTGAGAAAGGAATAACATCGTCCGTATTGTTCAAAATATACAAGTGTGCTTGGAGTACCTATTGTTGATCTTTTCGAATTACCATCACACCTCGTGTGCCTTTGCCTTCATACCTTCCTTCATACCTAGTCTTTGGGACACCTATAGCATCTACTTCTGACATATAATTGGTACAACTCGTATCCCACATACAAACGCGGTTGTTTAAGCAACTGCGTTTGTATGTCCCTACAAAATAATTTTTAAATTATTTTGCAGATACCAACACGGTTGTTTAAACAACCGCGTTGGTATCTCTCTTTTGTTTTTCATTTTCAACCTTACCATTGCGATTCTCACTCCAACCGCGGTGGTATGGTTGCACTTAATTTCAAAAATATTATCACGTTATTTTTAATTGCGATTATTTTTTAATCGCGATCATATCTTACCGTGGAATGTATTTTTTCTACTAATGAATATTTACAATGGGAATAATTATTTAATAAAGGTGTTTATGAAGTCCGATAATAGATAAGTCAACCTAACTTAATTCAATTCAATTAGATTGGTTAAATTTTACTTTTAATTAGGTAAAATTTGACTGAACTAAAACCAATTCATTTATGAAGAATTTAGTATGAGTGACTCAAAATCTACTCTATCCTTATATTATGGACTAATGCGTTATGTTTTTATGTCTTAAATTAGTTTGAACTATTAATTTACTTGAATTCTTGAATTATTTTTTTTTATAAAAGTTCTGTTATTTTTTTAATTAAGTTGATATCAGAAAATTACAATTTTTAATAATAAAAAAAATCAAAATCTTGACTCAATTAATCCAATAACCCAATCTAACTCGTTAAATAATAAATTGGATTGAATTGAATTTAGACGCATTGCATCTCCATATTTTCTTCTATATCTCCATAGACTTATTAAAATGATTATTTGATGAAAAAATATTAAATAAATCCTATATTCCTAAGCTTTTTATAGTCCGAATTTCACAATCTAAGAATTAAAAAATTATATTTTAAATTATATAATCTGAAATTTAAATTATACTTCTTCTTTAACTTTTAGCAGTTATATTATTTGTTTTTCTCTCACTTCCTCGACATTTTTTCTTTAAGAAATATTTATGTTATGTTTAGAAAGAGGAAAAAAAAATAAAGAAAGAGAAAAAAAAGGATAAATGAGTATATATGTACATTTTTTTCATAAACATTATTTTATAAAAAAAACTATTTTAAATTATATTAAATAAAGTATTTTACTTTATTTACAACTATAGTTATAATAATTATATTATAAATTTTCTATAAAAAAACTAGTAACCATTTCATCACTGTTTTAATAATTTTTTAAATTAAAAATAAAATCATATAAAAAATATGACTTCAGATTAATTAAAATGGCACTTTTTAATACTATTTTAAATCAAAATAAAATTTTAATGGAGAAGGTTCAAAATTGTTAAGGCTCTTGAAAATAAATTGCTAAATAAACTAGCCCACTATTTAAATTTATGATAAAAATTATAATTAATAATTAAAGTATAATTTTTTCAGTTAAAAATTTAAAAATATAATAAATATCATGATTCAATTATAATTTAGTTTATACGTCTTTTATCATGAAATAATTTTATGCATCCTAACATATAGTGTCTTGTCCAATAGATTAGATACTAAGAGTGAGATGTGATGACCTGATCAAGCAAAAAGAAAGTCCAATGCCATTGGCATGCACCAAATACCTGCAACATCAAAAATCCATCAACCACCATAAATCTTTTGTCAATTTACGTGAAGATTCAGCATTAATAAACCATAAACTAGTTCATATAAAGAGGCTAAAATACTGTTTCGAAGGTAACATGATGAATTTTTTAAAGAAGAAATGTGGAGGAAGTGATTTTTATATTTTAAAAAATATAAAAAGTAGACTTTTTTTAAATAGAAAGTAAAGTATTGATAATTTTATTTTAAAAAAATTGTTATTTGAAATAACATTATTATGTATTAAAGTATAAATTTAAATATTACAAATTATTTGATTTTTATGTGTATTTTAAATATATTAAAACCTATAAAATATGTTATTTTTAATTTTATAGTATTATTAGATTACGGTATTATGTTTTTTTAATACTATTTTATATATAATTTAACTATTCACATTACTTCATTAATATAAGATAAATTACAATTTAGTTTAACAGTTGAATCACTAAACCTAATCTTGAATCAGCATCTTCACGGATATAATAATAATTTAGTCCGATTTCAAAACATAGTTAGAGTTGACCTACTAATTTAAAAGATGTGTCCCTGATCAAAGAATTATCTTATACTTGCAATCCTTAACAGATTAATTAGTTGGTAATTCTGAGGATAAAATTGAGGATCAATGCAACGGTAGTGATCAGTGACACTAGTCCTCTTGTGGAATGTTTGACAGAAAAAAAAAATGGAGGGAGAGAAAATAGGTGGAAAAGAAATAGATAAAAGAGTAGAATAAAAATATATGTTATTTGATGGAAGAAAAATGAAAAGAATATGAAAATTAATGGTTTGAAATTATTTTAGTTTGAATAAAACAAATTAAGATGTTATTATTAATATTTTTTATTATTTATTTCTTTATGAATATCTTATTATTCATTATTTATTATAATTATTATTTTATACAATTATATTACAGTATATTTTATATATTGTTATTATATTTTATGTACTGACAGGGACATATAAAGAAGACTGAGCAACTCCCACTTTTTGTTTGGAATTGATAATTGATTTAAAGGAACATATTTAAAGGGAAAGTAAGCAAAAAAATAAATATATTTGAATTAAAGAAAATATAATAAAAATAAAATAAAATTTATAAAAATTTATAAGTGATACGATGTAATTGTAAAGTAAATTTTTAATAAATAAAATAAAATTAGTTATAATTTATAAAATAAAAAATTATTATTGTTATTTTATAAATTTATTGTAATTATTATTATAATTTTAATTTTATAATTATTATTTCTATTAATATTTTATATTTTTATTATTGTAATTATTATTTATCATTTTATTATTATTTTTAGTTTTTAATATTAATATTATTAGTATTTTATTTCAAATTTATCTTATTTTTATTAATGTTTTGTTAATTTATTATTAACACTTTTCAATTCTTTTATTTTTATTAGGTGGTTAAAAGAACTTTTCTTTTTGTTGTTGTAATCACGATTTTTGTTGTTGTCATTGTCCTTTTCTAATTCAGAAAATAATCTCAAATTATACAATTTAAAAAAAAATTATGAAAAAATAATTAATAATTTTTGGATTGTACAATCTAAAAAATTTTTTATATAAAAAATATATCTAGATTACAAAATCTAAAAGTCAGAAAAACTTTTGAATTGTATAATTTAAAAAAAAAAAAAAAAAGTGTCTGGAGAGTGTGCAATTTAAAAGTTAATTTTTCATAAACCAAAAGAACAAAATGGAAATTTTTTATAATTACAAGAGTGTAGAAGAAAATTGGAGGGCAAAAAGGGTTCCCTAGTTCAATGCAACCTACTTGGATAACTTTCACAAAATTGTACATGAAAATGTGACAAATGTAATACGTATCTGTTAAGAAAGTTGATGACTGTGTGAGTTAATCTCACTAAAATTATGACTAAAAGGAGTAATTTGAAACTATATTTAGAATGATGTTTAGTTGGATGTATTTAAACCAATCTTTCTATTATGAAGTGACTTTAAGTATAAGAAAGTTGTACACGAAAATGTGACAAATGCAATACATATATGCTAAGAAAGTTGATGCCCGTGTGAGTTAATTTCACTAAAATTATGATTAAAATGAGTAATTTGTAACTATGTTTAGAATGATGTTCAATTGGATGTGTTTAAACCAATCTTTCTATTATGAAGTGATTTTAAGTCTAACTAATCTTTATAAAATCATTCTGTAAGATGAAATTTGCTTTTAGTCAATGAGAGATTTACAATAACCTTTTCACATCGAAGACTGGACATTTCAAGCATGAGACTAAATATTTATGGTTGGTCCAATAACATGTGGCATAATAGGTCCAACAAATTTCACTAAGATAGATTTTGATACTATGTTACGAAGTGAATTTAAGCTTATTTAATCTCCAAAACTAATTTATAAGATGAGATTTATTCCCCTTATATACGACGGAGAAAATGGAGTATCTGTTATGAAAACATTTCTCACTAGTACAAAAAATGCATTTTACAACAGGATATGATGTCGGCTAAAATGAAATCGATGCAAACAAAAACGCGATGACATTTTTGTAAGTATTTAAAGAGATATTACATCGATTAACACAAACCCGACGTAATATATCATATTCTACGTCGGTTGCCACTCATAATCGACGTAGAAAAGACTGAACAAATAAAAATTCAAAATTTGAAAACTTTGTAATAGCATTGAAGATACTACGTCGGTTGGGAAGTCCAAACCGACATAGTATGTAGCCCATATTACATCGGTTGGGACTCTCCAGCCAACTTGATATTCTCCTCTGGCGCATAAGTGAATTTTGGAGAAAATTTGGTAAATTTTGGCTAGACACTACATCGGTTGGGAGCTCCCAACCGACGTAGTATGTCCCTCAAGTTAAAATTAGAGATTTTAACTCTTGGACAACATTTTTCTCTTACACTTCATTCTCCTTCACTGAGCCTCACTGTCTTTTCCTATTTCGCGTTGTAGGGTTCGTTTCGCGTGATGCCGCTTTTTCTTCTCACTAGTTTTTGTTTGCATTTTCCGTGGTGCTGCTTTCTCTTCTCACTGGTTTTTATTTACATCTTTGTGTTCACTGGTTTTGCTATGGTTCATTTAGTTCCATTTTTGGCTTCTTCCACTTTCGTTTGGCATGTGCAAGCTCCGTGGTTGTCTCGGTTGAGTTTTTTATTCTCGGTTCTCTTCGTTTTCATCACACTCATTTGGTTGGTTCCTTTGTTGCATTTTCATCTACTTTCTTTAGCATTTTTGACATATGTGATTTGCTAACTTTTTTACATTGCAGGTTTTTAAGGATGCTATACACTTGATGTGTGAACCTGCTGTGAATACTTGGTTCGACATCCCTTATCGCTTCTCTTTGCAAGAGGTTAAAAATTTTGTAAAATTCATTAAAAATAGTTATAAATTTATTTTTGACCCAAATTTTTTATCACTAACTTGATTTAGTGTATATTTGATGGTAGAGTTCTTTCATTGTATAGATTTATTATAGATTTAAGGTTTCAAAAATTTAGGACGAAAAAACTTCAATGGCCTTAACTTTTAATAGAGGGCTCGGATTGTGACGCTACAAAAATGAAAGTTACTCGAATTGAGGTAATGCAACCCCTAGTCAATATCCGAAGGGGATTGGATCTCTGAAAATTCTGAAATTCAATTGTTTAATGTTATTTTTTTATTTTTTTTGTTATGTTTACACATATTTTTTTAAATTGTAGCCTTTTATTTCACATATCTATACTTGTTAGAAAATTCTACAATTTTTTGTGGTGCTTTCTTCTATCGATTAGAGATTTATCAATCCATTAATTTTTTTAAAAAAGAATAAGACTTTTTACATCGGTTGTAAGCTACAACTGACGTAAAAAGACCTTTATTATATCGGTTGTAACTCCAATCGATATTATAGGTGTATGTGCATTTTTTACATTAGTTAAAAAATCGACATAAAAATCATGACTTTTTATCTCGTTTGTATTAACATCGATTGCATAACAACGTATAAATCCTCCTAAAATCAATGTAAAATCCTATTTTCTACTAATATCCATATTATTATTAGGTCAAATTATATGATATTAAATCTAGCTTTATGATTTTATTTTCATTATTTCATCTTCTTAACGGAGATATGCATCATAACTAACTTATTAACTAAGTTCTGGAAATTAATTGTTATTTAAGAAACAATCTCATCGATTACGATCAAGAAGTTTCCATAATGAGTGAAGAGAAAGGGGTACAAACTTAGAACATGAAGGACGATAAAAATATATGAGATGGAAAATGAAGCTGCTTAGGAAGTATACATTGACCTTGTACTCCAACCCTTGAACATTAATGTCTTTGTTTGATACTTACTACTTTCCTTATCATAATATTGACTGTTATGAATGTGTTACGTGGACAAGTGTCATTTTGGATTTCGCCATGTATGTAGATCAAAATCAATCCTTATACATGGAGGAATGGAATGACTCCATCATGCATGGGATTATAGTGAGATGTTCAACCATAGAATTAAAAGTATATGATCCTAAAGATATATCTAATTCTAATACTATATTAATATAAGATTTTTTTTTAAGTATTTCAAATTATTGTTTTTATTTGAATCCCTAAATATAAGCTATTCTTATTATTTAAATTTTTAGTTGACTTTGGATACATAAAAAAAATTATAAATTTATTTGAGTTTTTTTACATAGTAACAAAATACAATTTTAAAGAGTAAATTTATCATTTATTTTGACATTACTTAATTAGTAACTGGAATAGTTCTTTTTTATATAAAAATAAAATAAAACAAGTAAAACTTAGAGGATGTCCAACCCTTATTCTAAATTGTTTAAAGTTGCACAGTTTTGCATAGTCTAGATAAAATCATTGTATCCATAAAAAAACACATCATTTGATACACATTACATCACATTGTAATGTTCATATAAATCTCATTATCATAAATTTTTAGTGCATGTTCATATAAATCTCATTATCATAAATTTTTAGTGCATGTTCAACAACAAAGTTGTGCAGTTTTATTCATTCATATTTTTAGCACTCTTTCCTGTTTGATTTAAAACTTTGTTTAATTCTCCTTTATTAGTGTGTATTTCTTTGCTTCCAGATCTTATCTGCATAAGAATATAAGATCTCTAAACTGAAAGTGTGAATTTGGTTAGTTTAATATAAGATCTCATCAGAACTATAATACCAATGTAAGCAAATAAATTATTATTTTATTAATAACAATAACACTAATTACACTCTCGTCACATCACATTTGAAATAATCCAATTCCTTAAAATAAGAAAATAAAAATATATTGAAATGAATTGAAAGCTTCTAAAGATATATTTTTCCAATAATCTGTCATTTATATATATATATATATATATATATATATATATATATATATATATATATATATATATATTATAGATTGATATTTATGTTCTTTGTATTAAATTTATCTTAAAATCGTTATATTATTTATCATCACTATTGTAATTCACAATTTGATTTGTGAATCAAAATCTGTGAATCGAAAACTGGTCTTCCAATTCAGGATTTGTATCCAGATTTAATTAGCATGCTCTAAAGGGCATTCAATGTATTTTTCCATAACTGCTAATTTCCAATGTGGATAAGAGATGAACTTAGAATTCTTGGTGATTTATTCTGCAAGTTATAGAGCTTCTCTTCGCACAAATTCTAACACCTTTTGAATTTGAAATGAGAATAACGGGGGGTTCGCTATTCCTGGAACATTACCACGAGAGATTATGGAATCTGAAGTATAGGATAGATCAATACATCCATCTAATATATAATTAGAGTGATTTATGACGATCGACCGAGAACTTATCGATTATGATTGAGGTATTTACTTATGTTGATCGACGCTTTACTTACTCGATACAATCGCGTAAATACAATTTGATATATTTATCAACCATAATCAAATACGTGACACTAATAAGATAGATACAGGACAATCAGTAATAGGAATACCTTAGGCAAGTTGGTCCTTCAGTCCAGTCACCCAACGGCCCATCCAAACTCCTGTAAAAGGGAGGGTGATCTCAGGCAAGTTGGTCCTTCAGCGCAATGATCCAAGGACCCATTCAAACCCTGCATTACTCTGACTATTACTGACTTGAGCATCGGAATGCCTGCAGGCTCCCCTTCCGAGATCGTAAATACTTAAAGGAGCATAAAAAACGTGTGACTGAAGCTTAGGAGTTTTAAAAGACGATCGAATAGTGATTGTGAAGGCTAATCGGTCTTCCAAGAACATCTTGACGTCCAACGTGGGGTCGAGATTAGCCTGACGATCCAATTGTGACCACAAGGAATATGGAGAATCACGGAAGTCATCAAAACCATCACAGTGACCCAATGGCCCTATTAGCCGAGATGAGGAAGGAGATGGAAGTGATGAAGAGGAAAAGCGATGAGAATTTGAATGTGCTCCGAGTTGAGAATGAGAGGCTTAGGCAAAAGGTTGAGGGAGTCGAAAAGGAGCGTAGTCGTCGAGCTGGGTCGACCGAGCAGCAGGCTCATGAAGAGAAGGCGGAGGTGAGGAATCGAGGGGTACAACTTTTGGCAATACCTCTAGGCGGCATCCATTCACCGAGAACATCGTGGAGATCGAACTTTCTCCTAACTGGAAAGGTCCTACACTGGACAGATATGACGGATAGATTAACCCGGACGAGCATATTGACATTTACGTTACCCAGATTGGGCTCTTCACATCAGATGATAATATCTTTTGTAAGGTCTTTCCTACTTCCCTGAACGGGGCAACACTTAGCTGGTTCACCTGCTTACCTCCATGGTCAATAAATTGCTTTGGGACCCTGGTCATGAAGTTCGGAGCACAGTTTGCGACAAGTAGATCGCATCATTTGACGTTCATCACCCTGGTCAATATTCGCCAAGAGAAGGGTGAATCTTTTAGGACATTTATGGACAGGTTTCGTAAAGTTGCCCCAAACATCAGAGGACTTAACCCAAAAGTTCTGATGCATCATATGGTCACGACTCTGACCGAGGCCGTTCTTTGACAGTTTGTGCAAGAAGTCAGTCGTTGATATGGACGAACTTTGACAAAGGCCCGCTAAGTTAATGCAGTTGAAGGAGCTTAAAGAATTTAGGAATCATGTAAGAGCCGAGGAGAACCCGACCAAGAAGAATGACAGGGACCTTGGGGTACAGCGGTCAAGAGAAGGACCTAAAAACCCCAAGTTCAACAATACACCCTCTCAACACAGGCCGAGACCATATCTTAGAGGAAGCCCTTAGCGAGGAATTAATTCCAGCATCGTGCAAGTTCCCCTTCCTTCCTAATGCTAACCAGACCAAACATTGTCGGTACCATCGTAACTATGGTCGTAACACCGAAGAGTGCATGGCTTTGAAAGAAAAAATCGAAGAGCTTATCCAAGCAAGACAGTTGCAGCGCTATTTTGCAAGGATCGAAGATAAGTCCTACGGTCGGCCGAGAAAAAGGAGTCTAAGAGAAAGAAACCCGAGGGAAAGGAGTCCAGCAATAAGAGAAGGTCGAGCAAGGTCTAAGTGACCGAGGGAGAAAAGCTCAACGGGTCGAGGAGCCCCAGCCAGGGCTGTAATCAACACTATCTTAGGAGACTTTGGAGGCGGTGGCACAACATACTCAACCCGAAAGAGACACTTGAGGGTAATTCAGAGTGTAAACATAATCAGTCGCCCCAAACAGCGAAGCATGCCTAACATCACCTTTATTGACCAAGACTTCAGAGGTATTGACCCCAGGCAAGATGACTCGATGGTCATAACCATCGAGGTAGCAAATTTTGCAATCATAAAGACATTGGTTCACCAAGGTAGTTCGGTAGACATCCTCTAAAGGAAAACCTTTAAGAAGATGGGGCTGGCTGAGGATGCTATACTGGAAAACCTTAGGAGGATGCTTGATAGAGGAAGAGCTTTATAAGCTAAAGAAGATGTTGACCGACAATAAAGACCTATTCGCCCGGACGACCAAAGACATGTCGAGAATTGATCCACCCATAGTTGCTCGTTCTTCTCTTTGAGAGTCTTATTGTTGTTGGGTAAGGAAATTATGGCTGACAAACAACTTTGAGGGATGCAGAGGACTCGGACAGATCACTCTTTAACTTCTCATTGTTTTCAATATCCTTCTTCATCAACTCGTCTCCCATGATTCGGCCGACGAGTAGAGTCCTAGAGTAGAGCTCGAAGGAAGCATTATGCAGGTCCGCCGCAGAGGAGGACGAGTAGGAACCCTACTCGAACTCGTCAAGTTGAATCATCATGTGATTGAAAATCATCATGTCATGATTCAGAAAATCCATTGCGGTTGCGCAGTCCCCAACCGTGGTAGAAGGGTGGAGTCGTTTTGATGAGTGCCAAGGCGATGATCGATCGGAGTTCCGGTGAGAAGACCGATGCTCCCTATCTCTTTTATGTTCCTTCTTCCTCTTGTGATGACGCTCTCCAGAGGTTGTCCCGGAAGTCTAAGCCAAAACAGAGGGGGGTCGTTGAGGAGAAGGGAGCACAATGGTAATTGGCTTAACTCGTTCCGGGATGGTTTCCTTCACCAACCTCTTACCTTTGTCAACCATCAAAGGTTGACGCTTCTTTAATAGATCCTTCAATACTTGATTGCCACTAAGAGGACTCATGGACATCAATATATCTATGAACACAAGTTAAACAAATTAGACGACAAAAGTAAACGGCCACAATATAAATGGAAGAACCTACCCGTGGCTGCTCTGGCTGTATCATCGACCGGTGGAAATGCGGCGAGGAAGTAGGTATAGGACACACACATCTAAAAAGTCTTGGAAAAGCGTAGACCTTGGACACAACTGATATCTCAAAGGAGTCCTCGTACAATAACTAAGAAATTTAGGCACATCACCATTAAACACGTAGGACCAACCTACCCACTAAACCCTCACTTTGAAAAAAATGCTCTTTGAAATGCTTATAAGAAGAGGTGTAAGGGTCAAGCAACCGGTTCTTGAATTGATTAACCAAGGATAACCAACCCACCTTCTTCCCCGAACAAGTACAGTAATGATGAAGGAAAAGTGGTGGAGTAGCATCCAAACCCAAACCCAAACACAACATATGAAACCCTTTAAGGTACGCCTAGCTATTGGGGTGAAGTTGAGAAGGAACTACGTTTAAAGCGTTAAGAACCCCTGTACTAAACTCGTCCAAAGAAAAACAAATGCAAGAATCCTTTACTATCCTATAATACATAAAAAAAATATTGACAGAAGACGTCCCCCGACCATGGAATACTCGGTTGGACGAAAAACAATGACACAAAGCAAAAGCATTGTCAGGAACTAAAGCAACTAACATATCTACGCTATCTACAAAAAGCTTAAGGGAAGATGAATTTGTAAAGGTGGAACTTGCTTTTCTAACCTCAGAGTCCAACCAGTCCGAAGATGAATAAGTAGCAAGAGAAAAGGAAACTATTTTTTACCTTGAGCAGGGACGAGTAGATAAAACTTGATCAAATACTTCTTGGACCGAGAACTCCAAGCAAAGAAAGCGACATCTAAATGGCCCACCACAAGGGCTATTTATATGCAGTGGGAAGTTGCAACATCACACTATCGTCATCGTTCGATCAAGGCCAAATCAACGGCCTGGATCAAACAACCTATCACATCACGACATGACAAACGAGAAGGCGTGAAAACTATTTGAAATTCAAAAATTCTGACCTGACCAATCGTTCACTCCTATCAATTACATCATAAAGTCCTTTTCAGCCATTACACTTGCTCAAGGACTTGGGGGGCTTATGTACTATAGGGTAGACCGACCAATCCACCCAATATATAAGTGCATGGTCATCCATGATGACCAACCGAGAACTCACGGGTTATAACTGAGGCACTCACTTATGTTGACCGACCACCTACTTATCGGATACATTCGCGTAAATACAATTCGGTATATTTGCCAACCATCATCAAACACGTGGCACTGACAAGATAGACACATGACAATCACCAACAAGGACACCTTAAGCAAATCTTATGCAACACCTTGGGCAAGTTGGGTTTCTAACCCAATCACCCAAGGGCCCATCCAAACCCCTATAAAAGGGAGGGTGATCTGAAGAAATAAGGTAGTATTATTCTGATCTTATTCACCTTGCATTACTCGGACTATTACTGACTTGAGCGTCGCAGTGTCTGCTGGACCCCCTCCCGAGATCATGATTACTTTAAGGAGCATAGAAGACGTGTGATCGGAGCTTAGGAGTAGTAAAAGACGATTGAATACTTAGTGATTGTGAAGGCTAACCGATCTTGCAAGAACATAATCCATTTGTTCATGTGTCGGAATGATAGACCGAACTTTCTTTTGTTGTAAATTTCTTTGAGTATAAACATGAAACACCTTATTTGACTGTGATTTTTCTCCCCATGGTTGAGAACTATCTATTGTTGGCAATCCTCTATCATTTTCAACATCTTGAGTTATTCATTCAACTACATAAATAGAATACAACATAGGATAAGGTAAAGACTAACGGACGCTAAAAAATAGTAAGAGAGGAAAAAAATAAATGAAAGGAAAGAACCAAGAATTTCATCAGCTTTTATTGCTTTGTCAAGGGAAGCCTTCCCCTCAAGTAACTGTATTACAGTTCTCATACATCAATTCCAAAACTCCTTTTGCTAGCTGCTAAGCACCCAAGCACTTAGAAAACTCTACCTTAAAAGTTGGTTAAGGGGAAGTAGTGGTGATTTAGGATAGGTTTGAAGGCTATAGGCCTACACTGGCTTTGGGGGAATGGAATAGAAATAAGACGAATTCTTCTGCCACCCACATACCCTCTTCCTACACCTCCATAACAAATTTTAATTCCAAGAGTAACCTTGTAAAAATTACCAAATTGTCCCTGCTTTTTTAAAGAGCTCCAACTTTTTTTACAATTTGAGAATCGGACAGCCAGTCATCCGGTTGTCATTTTTTTAAATTTAAGAACCGGACAGTCAGCCATTCGATTCTCATTTTTTTTGAAATTTGAGAACCGGATGGTTGGTTGTCCGATTCTTAAATTTAAAAAAAAAAAAACCAGATGAATTGGAGGAGGGTGTCATCCGGTGTGTAAGTTGTGAACTGGACACCATCCTGTCCGGTTCTCAAATCTCATTTTTTTTATTTTTTTATGAATTATTTGAATGCTATGTTACAGATATGTTCAAGAGGAAGGTATCTGATTCCTTGGTTAGGGAAGATTGTATTCTTTGGCTCTTCATTTGCCTTAATTAAATTAATTTAGTTTTATTTTAATGAAATTTGAAATGAAACTTAACTAGGAAGAGTGAACGTGGAAAACAAGATACTCTTCCTACAATGCAGAAGAGGAGATTCTTTGGTTCTTCATTTGCTTTAATTAAATTAATTTAGTTTTATTTTAATTGAATTTGAAATAAAACCCAATAAGAAAGAGTGAACGTCCAAAACAAATAAACTCTTCATGAAATGTAGCAGAATAAACTCTTCATTTAAAATGGGGTTGGAAATTGGAATTTGGAGTAAAGATACAGAGGCAACAAAAAAATAGTCTCTTCATTTCTTTTTTACTTTTAAGTACATTAATTTTAATTTGGTGGTGATAGGTGACAACACATATAACAAAGTCAAAGTCATAATTTAATTGCATTAAGTTTTAAAAAAATTAGGTATAAAATAAGGTGAACTGTTTAATAGTGGACAAAGTTATATTTTCCTAACCATATCTCTCACAGTGCACAAAGTTACTGTTAATTTAAAAAAAATTGAAAAGATGTGAACCAGATGAGCATTTTACATTTTTTTCCAAATGTGAACCGAATGGGGGGTGTCATCCGGTTGTCATTTCCAAAATAAAATGAGAACCAAATAAAGCTCATCCGGTTATCATACTGCCATATTGAAAAAACTCCCCGTTTGCCATCGACAGTCCCCAAAACACCAAATCAACTACTCTAATCAACAATATCACTTACTAATTGCTAATAAACATAAAAAATTGGTTACCTACGACTTTTTTGAAGGTTTAATTAAAGATTTTGAAGAAATGAATGAAACAAACAAGATATGAACTGAATATAGGGTTCAAGAGGATGGAATGTATTTTTGTCTTTGTATTTTTTAATTAAGGGTATAGTTATCTTTTTAATAATAAGTATGGAAGTGGAAGAAGAGAGTATGGGAGTAGGGGAAGAATTCGTGTAAAAATAAAAACTAATTGTTTGGGCAAAGATTTTCGATAGCTAATATCTTTTTAAATATTTATTACTTGTACAAGTGGGGATTCAGTACTCGAATGGAGGGCTTCTTCCTACGTCTCGATGATATCATCATATACCGCCTTACTGTATACGAAAAGACGAAATTACCCTGTCTAAAAAATTGAAACCCAAAGCTACCCATTTAGTCCCCTCCATCCCCAATTTTGTTACCCTACACTGTTCACACTTCCAATTCCGCTGGAGCCTCTGTCCTCCATTTGTTCTCCCTTCTCCGTTCACTTGTTACAATGGCATATCACAGGTTCAATTGGGAGCTTGAAATGGAACACATTGTAGTGGTGCGTCGACGGCGTTATGCGTCACAGTGGGTAGCTGAACGCGTTTTGAAGTTTGAATTTTTCTGTATCTCCATTTGAAATTGAAGTATCCTTTGAAGTAAAGGTAAAGTTATGTGTTTTGATATGGTTTTGCATAATTTGGGTGATATGTGTGAGCAGCGGAGGACGAAGATGATGAAAGAGGTGAATTTTATTTTCACAAATTTACAACCTTCCGGATTCTAGAATCCAAAAAGTAAAACAAAATTCGAATGCCTTTCAGATTATGCAATCAGAAGTCAAAATCATATCCACTCGAGTTCCAGGCTAAGAGACCCCTAGTGTAAGAACATTCTTTTCTCTATATTCGTATTTATATTGTACACTCCATCTTAGGTGGTTAAAAGATTAAATTTTATTTTTTGTGGTTGTCATCGGCCATTGCCATCACAATTTTATGTTGTTGTTTTTATCCTTTTCGTAATTCAGAAAATACTTTCAAAATATACAACTTAAAAAATTTGTTGTTTTGTTTGTGAAAAAATGATTTTTAGATTGGTCAATCAGAAAAGTTTTTTCATATAAAAAATGACATATAGATTACAAAATCTAAAAGTCAAAAAAGCTTTTTAATTGTATAATTTGTGTAAAAAAAATTGGAGTGTGTAATTTAGAATTTTTTATATAAAAAATAAATTTCAAATTGCATAATATGAAAGTCATCTTTTCATAAATTAAAAAGGACAAAATGGAAATTTTTATATTTATGAGAATGTAGAAGGAAATATGGATGCAGATCCCCTAGTACAATGGAACCTTTGGATAAAAGTTGTACATGAAAATGTGACAAATGCAATACATATTTGATAACAGTGTGAGTTAATCTTACTAAAATTATAACCATGAGGACTAATTTGTAGTTATATTTAGAATGATGTTCAAGTGGATGTGTTAAAACTGATTATCCAATTATGAGGTGACTTTAAGTCTAAATGATTTTTACAAAACCAATTTGTAAAATTAAATTTATTTTTAGTCAATATAAAATCTAGAATATCTTCTTTACATAAAAAATTGAATATCTTAAAAATGAGATTAAATATTTATGAATAGTCCAATAATAAGTGGTATGTTAAGTGTAATAAATTTTACTAAAATAAATTGTGATACTGTTAGCTATTAATATTCATAGCTGAATTATATGATATTTATTCCCATTATATACAGAAGAAATGGAGTCTCTGATATGAAAACATTTACATATTATTGTTACCCAAAATTATATGAAATTCACTTAGTTCCTGTTGGGATCAAGTTGTAACTTAAATTTAGTTTTATGATCTTTCATTATTTCATCTTCTTAGCATCAAGACTTCTTTGTCAACTTGTATAACTTTAAATAATATATATATATATATATATATATATATATATATATATATATTAAAGTTTTGACAAGTAAAGGAAATTTAAAACTTTCGTTTTTTTTAATTTGTAAAAAATTCAACACTACTTTAAGATTTTGAGTAAGTGTTAAAAAAATTAAGTATAGACTAAACTAATTTCATCCTTCAAAAAATATATGTATATTTATTTTATGCTATAGAAAATATTCGTGTGTTTAAATATCTGTTCTAAAATTAAATATAAATTAATATCAAGATGTTTTACAAAACTATGTAAACTGTGTGACACAAAAAGCCTTTTAATTCTGAGCTAAATATCTTTTTTTCCTTTACTATATGCACTGTATCATAAATTAGTACAGAAAATGCTATACTACATGTGAAGTGAATTACTCTCAAATATAAATATAAAAGATCTTAGGTAAAGAAGAAGAAAAAAATTAAATGTAACAATAACGTTGAAGCTAAAATGAAAGAAGAATGAAGATTATAAAGAATCTCTCAACAATTATCGTCTTCCAACTAATTAAATTTAAAACGATCTAAATAATGTGGAGAATTTTAGATTATTAAATAAGTGAGTTTTATTAGTGAAAAAAAAATATATTGTCACAAACAATTATGTGAATCTAAAATTTTTAAGATTAACTTTTCTATCATTTTATTTAAAAATAAGATAATTTTAAAAAGTAATATCTTACAAAAATAATTTATTTTTGTAAAAATTAAAACCACCAGTCGTCCTTAAAAACAAACCACTTTTCCGAAACCACGGATTAATTTATCCTTAAGGAATACATTCCTAAACTGCAGATTAATTTATCCCTTTTAATATTATAATTTCACATACAAAATTTAAAAAAAAAAAGAAGGTGGAAGCAAAGTTTGCACTCGAGGTAAAATCAAGCACCAGGAAAAGAGCCAAATGCATATCCATGAACAGCAGGAATAAGGAGTTGAGGGGTCATATATTATAAAGAAAAAAGATTCTTGACACTACTATTATAAACTCACAATTAAGGTCCTAACTAATTAACACAACAGCATCATGTCATTACATTATTAATAGGAAGCAACTAAGCAAACACATAGATGAAGCAGGTTCTTATACATATGGGGTGAGTCAGCCAGTGAAAGCAGCAACCTCAATGGATGCAGTAGGTGTGCATGCTGCTGGTGCATCATACTTGGTGAACAGCTTGTAAGAGGAAATGAGGGAAATCAACACATAGCAAAGAACTGCCACAAATGTGATAGCAATTGATGCTGTCACCTTATTACAAAATCGACCAAATGATCCACAAGCTGAGCTCCATGCTGTGGTAGTGTTTCCATTCTCAGCTAGGTACAAAATCTCAGTTGAGACTGCTCCAGCAGCTACAATTATGTATGTTAACACCTACCAACGTAAATTGGACAACTTTTCAGTATATGGCATCATCAACATGCATGCATGTAATACCAACATGGAATGATCCAAGCATGCTAGAAGATAAAGTACGTGTTAGTTCTGATTATATGAGGTTTAAGTTTTAAATTCTAAACTCAAATTAAATACAAGTCCTAGTATGATCATAGTGATTCTGGTTTAGGCTCCAAAAACTGTAGAAGGCTGAAAAAATTGTTCTTCATAAGTTTGGACTTCATTTTGAAGACTTAAATGTACTTTTTTAGTTCTATTTGACTCACATTAGCATTTATAATCTCTTTAGTAAGTAGCTAATACTTTATTGCAGGAAGAAATTAAGAGTGAGATGTTATGACCTGATCAAGCAAAAAGAAAGTCCAAGCACGAGGCATAGTGGAAGGGCGTGGCATAGCAGCTATAAGAGCTGAAAATAGAGAGTAGCCTGCGCAAATGCCATTGGCATGCACCAAATACCTGCAACATCAAAACCCCATCAACCACCATAAATCTTTGTCAATTTACGTGAAGATTCAGTATTAATAAACTAGTTCATATAAAGAGGCTAAGATGCTGTTTCGACTGATAATCTAAAAATTTAACCATAAGTAAAATGCCCAAAATTACCACTGCAATGATAATGAGTGCATAATGCTTATTTTGTACTGTTAACATTCTAGTAGTTTCAACCAAACTAATTCAGATTCATCTTACACAATCTCAGCTCAAAAACCAATTATCCATGGACGAGTGGTTCTTACTATAAGAAAATGTCAACCAAAAACAAAAAGTATTACTTATAAGTTATGGTTAACAGTCCAACTCATGGTACAGTTAACTCAGAAAATAATACATCACCAATTTAATTGACTTAATTATTGCTTTCTTCTATGATCTTTAAAACAACAAAACAGTATAAGTAATCTTTCGAGTGCTGTTGCAATCTGTCTGAAAAACCGGTTTAACGATTAAAAAAAAATGACTTTTTAAAAATAAAAAGTAAAGTATTTATGATTTTGTTTAAAAAAAAAAACTTGTTATTTTGAAATAATATTACTATGTGTTAAAGTATAAATCTAAATATTACGAATTATTTGATTTTTGTATGTATTTTGAATATATTAAAACCTATAAAATATGCTATTTTTAATTTTTATAGATTATTAGATTACGGTATTATTTTTTTTAATATATTTCATATATAATTTAACTATTGACATTGCTTTATTAATATCATATCAATTACAATTTAGTTAACAGTTGAATCAATAAACTTAATCTTGAATCAGCATCTAACTCATATAATAATAGTCTGATTTGAAAACATAGAATTGAGCTACTTTTTTCTTTTAAATGACGAAAAATAAAATTAATGAAAGTATTTTAAGGATGTTTTAATTCCATTACAGAACATCACACTACAAGCCCTTTGCTTGAAAATATGCCCTACACAGTATGAAAAAAAAAATGATCACAGTGAAGTTCTATGATGACTCTAAATGGCCGAATACCAAACCCTTATTTCATCTTATATGTGTTTCCCTTAATCTCTTATTATAAACAGTCTAAGAACTTGAAAAAAGATATAGAATTCCTCTACTTGGTAATATATACATACTTGAAAGCCCCAACGTCAGTGTAATGAACAGAGCCATATTGATTTTGCTGAGAGTTCTTAAGCATGAGAACAAGGGCTGAAACACAAAGACCAACAGGAAGCAACCGCAGGAAGGTCTCTGCAGTGCGTAGGGTGTTGGTGTTGGTGTTGCCTTCCAATTTTTCTCCCATCTTCATCTGCATGGGAGATCTTGTACCTTCCACAACACTTCCTTTCTCCATCCTTGAACTATGCGGTGGTGAACAACACTTTCTTTTTATGTTTCTTGGTAGGTTTTGAAGAGTATATTACTAGTTTGGTAGAGGTGTTAGGGTAGGCATCTAGGGCATTAAAGAAAGAGTGGAGAGGCAGGTATGGGGACTCAAACTGCATTCAATGTTGTCATTATGGAAGGCCACATGTTCCCAAGGCTGCATGTTTTCTGATAAGCCTCTCATTTTCACTTCTCTCTTTTGGATTTCTACTGTTGTTTACCATCTCTTTAGTGTAGTTTGAGGACCACGGAGCACAATAAATTCGGTAACAGTGCTTTTGGTTTACTTTTTCATGTGATAGGTGTATAGGTGTGTTATAAAGTGATGATAAATGAGATTTATTTCCTAAGGGGAAAAGCTTACTATTATTGAAAGTAAGAAAACTTTAGAAGAAAACACATGAGCAATGAGGGTTTAAGAGATTGATGTACTAATAATAGTATTGAATTTGAGTTTTAGAAATATAATTACTTAGAAATTTTTTTACCATAACTAAAATATTGTATGACATGCTAGTAGTTTATACTTAAAAAAACTATATTTGAATATGAAAACTGATTGTTACCTTGTTGTTGGATTTGTATGAAATAGAGTAATTAATAGAAATAGAGAGATCTTAATCAACATATTTGTCAACATGCACAGTTTAATGTACAAAAGAAAGAAATGCATGTATCTGTGTTATTCACCAGGTATTCCAACCCTTGAACATTAATGTCTTTGTTTGTTATACTAGTATCATCCTTATCATAACATGACTGTTATGAATGTGTTATGTGGACAAGTGTCATCTGCATTCGACCATGTATATGATCAAAATAGATCCCTGTACTTCTGGATTCGGCCATGTTTGTGATCAAAATCGATCCCTATACGTGAACGAAGGGAATCAATCATGCGATCAAAATCGATCCCTATACGTCGAGGAAGGGAATCACTCATGCCTGCAATTATAGTGAGATGTTGAACCATAAAATTAAGAGTATATCTAAAAATATATCTAATTCTAATACCATATTAATTCTTACAACAACTCAAATATAAGATTTTATTTTAAAGTATTTCAAATTATTGTTTTTATTTTAATCCCTAAATATAAGTTGTTATTATTATTTAAATTTTTAGTTGACTTTAGAGATATAAAAATATTTATAATTTTTTTTTACATCATAACAAAATACAATTTTAAAGAGTAATACTTATCATTTATTTTTACATTAGTTAAATAGTAATTGGAATGGAGTTTTTTTTACCAAATGAAAGAACAAAATAAATATGTCCAAACCTTATACTAAATTAAAGCTGCATAGTTTTACACATACATAAAGTCTAGATAAAATCATTGTTATCCATAAAAAAACACATCATTTGATACATATGTATTACATCACATTGTAATGTTCATAGTAACCACAAGTTATAAGTCTGATTGCAATTGTCAGCTCCCATCCCTCATTTTGTTTTGTTCATTTCTTGCTTTTATAACTTTTATGGCCATTTTTGGAACAATCTACATGAATTTAGGTTTCCTGCAACTGCTTTAATTACAGATTTTGATATTTCACATCTATAATAAAGATGGTATCTTCTTTTATTTATCCATTTTTCGTCATCTTTCGATAGCTCTTAGTATCGTAAGTTTCTATTACATTTTCAATAAAATTGTGAAATTTTATTCCTTTATTTTTTCAGTATTATTTCCTTTTTGACTTAACGTGTACTTCTTTTGTATTTTAAAGTTTATAGACATAAGAATCTAATCTTCAGACTCGAAGTATGAGTTTGGTTAGTTTAATAAATATACAATTTAGAATTTAGTCTTCCTGAATCATAGGTTTCACTTGTTCCATCTAACAATAAAATCATTTATTAATAAGAGTTTTTTCTGAATTGGTGACAAGATATGTTCTTATTGGGTTTCTTCACAATATTTCACTCGAAAAATGTCAAACACACTCATAAAATAGTCTTAAAAGTTTCAATACTTTTTGTAACAAACAAATTTTCTGCAATGTATTGAACTATAGTGTTAACTTGTCAATGAGTGTTTAAAGAGATCCAACATGCCTAATATGAAGTGGCTCGTATGAAGACAATCTATTTAGTAATTAAGCTCAAGTGCCTTGGAATGAGTTTTGCCTACTATCAAAATTATAAATATATATTTTAAAAAGAAAGTTATCATTTTTCTCTAAAGGCATAACTAATCATGTTCACCAATATATTTAGAAACTATTAAATTATAATAAAATATTCAAATTAATTTCTCATTTTTATAATAACTTTCTATATTTTTTTTTCTTCGTCTTACTTGATATTTATTTCATACACATCATTCTTCAACGATCCTCTTTATCTTAATTTGAGTATAAAGTACCTTACCACATGTTCCAAAAATCATGTAATATTATAGGTAACCCTTGTACATTTTATTTATTCATATATTTATTTGTTTGTTTACTAATTAAGAAAAATCTAATACGAGTCCATCAAATTTAATTGATGATCAGGATTCATAACAATCTTTTAATTATATTACTTCTTAAAGAGAAAACTTATAAGAAAAACATATTAATGTAGTTTTATATGAAGTCCTTTTTAAAATAGTAAATAGTTAGATACAAATTAAAAAAAAAAATTGTACAATTCTTTTTGGGAAGAATACAAAGATACATTTGTTCAATAACAAATTGTTGTGGTTTCAGTGATCTAGATGCATGTAAGTGCTTGATTATAGAGAAAATTTACTATTATTCCATGTCTCTATACTAGTTTTTTTTTTTTTTACAAAAATAATTAATATGTATTTACCCTTTTTACCTTTTTACCCGTTTTTCATCATTTTTCAATCTCCTCCACCAACTTTTACCCTTTTTACCTCATTTTTCAATCTCCTCCACCAAATGTTATCCGGAAAAAATTTAGTATTAGTGTCCTCTCTTCCAATTCAATTACATTTCTCAACTTATTTTACAATCTCGATTGCATCATGATGATAGCATATAGATTTCATTATTTGGAGTGTATGACCATAGCTACTTAAAATCAAATTAGATAACCAATTTATTAAGGTAAGAAGAATTACTCTGACAAAATTTGCTTAAACAGATCTGTAAATCATTTGAACCAAGAAGAATTTGTAGTATTCATTACCTTCTCTAGCATACAACATTTATAACATCAAATTATTTATAGGAACAGAGATCTATTATGCAAGAAAAGGAAGATGTTTTGTTGGTTCTGGTAGGATTAGATAATTGATGTTGTGGATTTGGAAAAAAAAAAAAAAAAAGTAACCTGATCATGCTAAGAAACGTGTCTTTATGTCTTTCTTTTAGGTGTGATAGAGAGACATATTTCATTGAAATTATTCTCAGTGTTAGTACATAGTTGTCGGATCTTTTACCTTGTTTTGCAATGTATGTTATATAGTATAAACAGTACTGATGTTAAATACGGCATAATTTCTTATAGAAATACTAGTTTTATATTACTATTTACCTGTACTTCTATTTGATATTATATTTTATTAATAAAATATTATACATAAATAAAATAATAATATATATTAATGTTAAATAATATTAAAAATAAATAATAATATTAAAATATCACCATCTATTTTCTAATCGGATGAAATAGATATCTTTTGTAGTGATAGTATATTATCTCTAAATAACATCACTTCTTTTCTTAATAAAACTAATTCTGAGAAAAATATATGTATTTTCCTGTGGACAATTTTTTTAGGCAAAGCAATACTCAATGATGATGTATATTATAGTACGTCAATAATATTAAATTAATAATAGCTTAGTTATTTATTATATCAAAAGTGATGATAAGATAAGAGTGTGATGTAAAAGAAATATGAAAAGAATATACATATAATTAGTAGTGCAGAAGGTTTTGCCCAAAAAGAGGAAGTGGTGTCTGTTTGGGTGAAGAGAAAGGCAGACAGAAAAGTGTGAAGTTGGGGCCATGTTGCCCTCAAAAGAAGGCAACCAAACAAACACTGCCTTCCTTCCTTCTTTCAAATTTTCAATTTCGCATTTCTTCAACTCAGTGGGCGCCGCTCATTCCGTTCCGTTTACTCACAATTCAACTGGCGCCTATTGCCATGTCACCACTTCGACCTTATCCATAACTCTCTTTTCAAACCTCACTTTCCACGCGCTCCTTCACTACTAGCTCTCACGCGCTCCATTTATTATGTTTATGTGGACAGTAATTATAAATGGAGATTTTAAATATTATTTCATTTTATATCTTTATACAAGTAAGAATATTCTCTGTAATTAATTAATTTTATGATTGTAAAAAATCTGAATATTTACAAGATGTTTGACTTTTTAATTCAAAATTGTTGTTTTATTTTCTAGAGTTTTAGCATCAACTCAAACAATAACAGTTGTTTTATTCATTAAAAGAAATTAAACTCAACTATTAAAAAGAAGTAAAACACAGTCTTATTTGAAGTATATTTCCTTGATACAAGAGTTAAAATAATTCTAAAATATGTATTTATATATTAATATATTAGAAAAGAACCATCAAATACTTGTAAAATATTGTCTTAACCAATGGAGAGTGGTTTCAAGTTTAATTCTTTTCATACAATTATGTTAAATAAGAATATTTCTCTCTTGTAAAAATTATTTGTTATCTAAAAAATAATATTTTTGTAAATATGAGAGGTAGGATGATTAATTTTTGTTACACACCTTTTTTCTATCAAAATCAATTTTATTATTGTTTATTTGAAAGGATATGTGTAAAATATTAGAAATAGTGCAGACTTTTAAAACTGAAATTTGTGAAAGAAAAATTTATATTAATATGTTTTAATTCTAATAACATACCTATTAAATAATATAATTCCACTAAAAATCCATTTACTTTTCAGGAAAATCATATAAAAATTCATCAAATACTAGAAACTACTAAAACATATGTAAAAGAAAACATTTAATCCTTCAAATAGTAAATCAATTGAATTAAGAGTAATATCATTAAACATAATTATCATTTACACTTATAATTCTTTTTATAATGAAATCAAATTTCATAACACCACTAATCAAAACTAAACAAGTTAATTACTTGATTATATTTAGAAAATAATAATTTATTTCTATATAAGCACCTAGTATGGCTGGTACAACACCTTTGACTGGTTTGAATTTTGCCATAAATATTAAACAGCATGTTATAAATTAAATATAATGTGAATACAAGTTATGCATTGAAATGGGAGAAAATGGGGCCCTAGAGAGAGGTGTTGAGCAGAGATTGGGGAAAAGAGATAAAGAAAATGGGACATTTTGGGTAAGGTAGGAAGAAGAATGATACATAATGATAGGGTGAGGGGGACAAGGGAAGATGAGAGATCATACTAGGATAAAGCCGAATCTTACTGTTTCTTTCCAAAGAAGAATATTAACAGCAAAAGTGGAAAAGATCCTTTAATCTTATCCGCCACCTTAGCACTTTCCTTATAAATCTTCCTAAGATTTTTCCAACCTTCCATTCCATTTATAGTTCTCACAGAGAAAAAGGTATGCTAAATGTATATTTTTTATGTGATTGAAGTCCTAGTCAAATTTTGTTTCTGATCAAGAACACAAGACACAAAGCATTGCAGATCAATGGAGCAAGTCCAAAAGACAGGACCAGTTCATGTTTACCATGATGATGTTCTTGTTGTTGGGTCTTTTTCTTCTTCTTCTTCCTCTTTAACATCAAACTCTGTTTCTGGAATTTCAAGTGGGTCATCATCTTTGGAATGTGACTCTTTTGAAGAGGTGACTTCCCCTCCCTCTTCTTCTTCTTCATCATCCTCAGCTGATCATCATCCAGTTGTAGTTGTGGCTGATCCATTGAGTGACATGTCTTCTATCTTTCAACAGCTTCCCATCAAGTAAGTTTCTTGATTTCTCTCACCAAGTTTGCTTGTTCTTGAGTTTCTTCATTTTGTTTTACCCTTTTGAATTCTGACTAATTAGATAATTCACCTTTTGAGTGTCTTCAAATCTGTCATAGTAAACATTAAGTAATTAGTCCAAATAGTCAGGTATTTGAATCCTAACTCTTAGTGAATAGAAAAACTTGGTTTCAAAAAAAAAAAAAAAATCTTTTATGTGTCTTTGATCTTTAAAAGGAAATTAGTGCCAGCAAGAAGAGGTATTTCTTATTATGATATTTGGGTGTTTTGGTGTGTGGATTTGTTAAAGTTTGTGTCTTGTGGCTGTGGTGCAGGAGGGGGTTATCAAAATTCTACCAGGGGAAGTCACAGTCTTTCACTTCACTAACAAAAGTGAGGAGCTTGGAGGATCTTGCAAAGCCAGAAAACCCTTACAACAAGAGGTTGAAGTCTTGCAAGAGCTATGGAGGAGGGTTGGCTGAGAGCCAAGGGGTGCCAAGGGCTGTTTCCAAGAGGGGAATGGTGCATTCAGCAAGTTCAAGGGGTTCATGTTCTTCTTTGAATGCAAGAAAGGGAAGTGCCACTAACTTCATAGGTACTAGGCCACCAATCCCTCCTCATAGATCTACCAGCACCAACACCAACATTCCTAGTCAAACTGTGTTGTTTGCATGAAAAGGGATTGTGTGGAAGTTTCTGTTGTTGAATTGAGTTTTTGTTTTGACTTTTGGGGGCATCATGAGAGTAGATTCAGTAGTTTCTTTTGAGGAGACTGTTGGAGAGAGAGAGAGTGCAACAACTAATCTAAATTTTATTTTATTTTTTCACATGCTCAATTTTGGTTTAGAAATTTTATGCAGATGATTTTTTCTTTGTCAAAGATTGAAGTAATAGAAAATATTCTAAGTAACCTCATATATACTAAATCAAGTCATGTCTTGCCTAAACTTAGTGTGACTTATTTTACTATTTGCTATCTAAATCTGACAAACCTTATACTTGACTTAACTTCTGCATTAATTTACTTTGATTTCTTAATCTGTTTAAAGAGCAGTATTTTATGGCAGAATTTTAAATAAGCTGGTCAGTTTAGTTTCGAACAAACTAATGAATTAATGGTTGGTAGGTCTCTCATTGAGAAGATCAATGGATTTATAAACTAAAGACTTTACTTTACTACTAATTAATTAATTAGACCAATAAATATACAGTGGTAAATTTTCTAAATTAGTGAATTTTTTTTTAAATTTCTAAAATTGTGTATTTTTTATTTTATTTTCGAATATGGATAAATTCTGAAAAAGTTACAATCTTGATTTAAAATTATATAAAAAAAATGTATTCTGAAAAAGTTACAATCTTGATTTAAAATTATATAAAAAAAATATGAATAAATCGTTTTATTATTGCATTGATTTAAAACTATATAAAAGATTATAATTAAGTAATTAATTAATTGAAATGGTTAGGCTACTGTAAGAGTTTAGGATGATTAATTTTTTCACCTTTTCTCTCCTATTTTTTAGGTTGTGCACATAAAATTAAATTACAATTAATGCATAGTGATAAAACAAAGTTAATGCCTTCATTAATAGATCTTTGTAGTTCTTATTATCATCTTTTCATTTCAACGGCTTGAGAAGATAGAAGGTATCCTGTCATTTTTATTTTAATGTTTATTTTAATTACAATAATATAATTATAGTAATATATATATATATATATATATATATATATTATTGTAATTATATAAATATATATTTATATTTATTTTATTACAGTAATATACATAAATATATATATATATATATATATATTTTTTGTTATTTATATATATTGTGTAGCTTTTATTGTTATAGGTTATTTGTTGCAATGACTTACACTTCCTTATCAATATAATATGCATTAATTCTAATTTAATTTTATATGTACAATCCAATACAACATTGAAAAATAAGATAGGAAAGGCAGTATAATTAATTACCTTAAACTGTTGTAGTAGCTTAAGGATTTCAATCAATTAATTACTTAATTAAAATGGTACCTTTATTCTACAATTTCATTTGTGTAACTAGATTGTGTTATATTCTCACAATTTCATATAATTTTAAATTAAATCATGCAATAATAGAACAACAATTTTATTCACAATGATATCGCGTAACCTCTGCATGATTTAGCCATGTCCGAAAATAAAATAAAAAATATACTATTTTAGAAATTTCACAAAAAAATTATACTAATTTAGAAAATAAATTTGTCAATATAAAGTAGTGGATTTTATAAGACTATAACTATAAAAGTATAGTGTATGTGTATGTCAAAATTAGCTCAAATAAAAAGTTTAATATTTTTGCTGTTAAAATGATAGTATAACATTATATGTTAAACATTGATATTTTTATAAAAATATATTTATAAATATACTAATCTCTCAATTTATCAGTTTATATATTAGTATTATAGATCTATCACGCTAAAAAAACATGTAGTATGAATGATGATTAGAGTATTTGTCCCTCGTTTGATAGATTAGAAAAAAATTCGTAACATTATTATAAAATATAATGGACATTATATTTCGGGAGCTTACTATCCGTTTTTTAATTTTCTTTCTTGTCCTTTTATTGTCTAAAGATACTATAAAAATGAAATATTGATACTAAACAAATATTTAGAATACATAATGTATTAAAATGTTCATTTATGATTTTATCGATTTAAAAAAAATGGATAGAAAGTAAATAGCATCACTAGTTAGACTATCTTAAGCCAATTAAAATTTAGATATAGCCTGAGATATTTTCAGATTTAAATTTCATAATTTAACGCAAGAATATTTGCTTTTGTATCTCTAAAAATCAAACTAACATTTTCTTCTGAATAACTAAAAATGAAATGCAATTTTTCTTTCATTCTGAAAATATTGTCTTAATGTTTTTGAGATCTAAGAACATGAGATTCACATTAAGGCTTTTCATTAGGAGTCCCCATCATTTGAAAGTGCACGTTGCTCCCAGGTCAATTTATAAATAATTATATTTTCATTCCCCTTTCATTTTTCTTCTTTTTTAGACGGCGGTGCACCCCTCCAATTGTTAGATCAACTTACTTTTCTAAGAACCAGTGTTGACTCTGTTACATCACCATTAGAGTAAATTTTTTTTTTTTTTTTTTTTT